>TARA_R110002049_G_scaffold203126_5_pt1 | contig 31798 bp, 20 predicted proteins | sample TARA_R110002049 | Tara Oceans TARA_R110002049 (sample SAMEA4396941) | marine metagenome | biome: Polar Biome; feature: [SRF] surface water layer (ENVO:00010504); material: water (ENVO:00002006), including particulate matter (ENVO:01000060) such as... | depth 5 m
ACATATATTCTTTTTAATTATAGTGTTGTGCGCCTTTAATACGGTAGCACAGAATAATGATGTGTTTGGAAATAACGCTAGATTTACTGTACGAGGTTCTGTGATTGAAAGTGATACCAGACACCCCATACGCGATGTAAATATAGAGGTGAATGGTGGCGGATATACCACTACGGATTTTTCGGGAAATTTTAGAATTGAAGTCAGCAAAGGAGACCAGCTAACTATTAGGCATAAAGATTTTCAAACGGTTTATTATACTATAAAAGATAACGAACGTATTGAGGTTAGGGTAGAGCCCAATGATGAAGACACAGCGTATTCCAAAAATAAATCCTTTTCTAGAAAAAGTTTACAATCTTTTAAATCACTTGTTGATTCTGCCGAAACCTATTTAAAAAAGGATGCGCAAAATAGTATTCAATTTATAACAGATGCGATATCAGAAAGTAGTTCCAAAAAAGAAAATAGCGAAGCTTATGAGGTTTTAGGCGATATTAATCTGTATTGGAAGCAATACGATTTAGCTGTTTCAAACTATAGAATAAGTCTTCAAAGTATTAAAACAAACGAAACAACGTTGAAGTTGGCGAAAGCCTACAAATTGAATAAAAACTACCAGGAAAGTTTACAAACCTATAACAGTATAAACAAAAAAGAACTTTCTAATTGGCAATTGGTGAGTTTGTATGAGGGCCTTGGAGATGTTTATCTATTGACAAAAGCGTATGATGCTTCGATAGATGCCTATAAAACAGGATTAAATGAGGCGCAAACACATTTAATTACGCCTAAAATAACCGATTTAAATTCTAAAATAGCTCAGGTTTATGGTGCAAAAGGAGAAACTCAACAGGCAAAAGGTTATTTTGATGAGTCTCTAAAACTAGCAAATACCCAAAATAAAAAACGGGCGGTTGAAGAAAAGATAAAAGTAGCGGATTTTCAAAATAATATTAATGATTATTCCAGTGAAATATCTTTACGAAAAGAAGCTCTAGATGATATAACTGAAATAGAAAACGATTCAGTAATCAGTAACGAGAGTCCTTTAACGCTTCAAAAACAAAACTATAAAATAGGAAATGCCTATGCATCCCAAGGCGATTTTACCAGAGCTATACCTTATCTTGAAAAGAGTATAAAGGAGGCAGATAACAAAGAAGATTTAACGGTTAAAAAAGACGCCACCAGGAAACTCTCGGAGGTTTACAGAGATGCCGAAGATTATAAAAAAGCCTATAGTATTTATCAAGATTATGTAGATTTGGTAGACCAAGTTTATGCCAAAAGAGAGCAAGAAATATCTCAGGCAGCAAGGTTTAGACGCGAACTCACTTCAAAGCAAAACAGGATTTTAAGCTTGGAAACCGATAGAGCACTTTCTGAAAGTAAATATGAGCTTACTGTTGAACAATCTAAACGCCAAAAGCTGATTATCTATTCATTAATAGGCGGCTTAATATTATTATTGCTCACAGCTTTTTTAATGTTTAAATATATAAAGCAACAACGTTTAGCTAACAACTTATTGGCATTGAAAAGTTTGCGAAGTCAGATGAATCCGCACTTTATTTTCAATGCGCTAAACTCAGTTAATAGCTTTATTGCTTCAAATGATGAGCGAACAGCCAATAAATATTTAACAGATTTTTCATTATTAATGCGAGCGGTTTTAGAAAATAGCGAAGAAGATTTTATTCCTTTGGAAAAGGAAATTGAACTCTTACAATTATACACGAAATTAGAACATTTCAGGTTTCAGGATAAGTTTGATTACAATATTCATGTCGATAAAAATATTAAAGTTGATGATTTTGTAATACCACCTATGTTATTGCAACCTTATATTGAAAATGCGGTATGGCACGGACTCAGATACAAGAAAACAAAAGGATATTTAGAAATAAACATACAGCAATCTAAACAAGATGAAATAACCATTACTATAGCTGATGATGGTATTGGTAGAGAAAAATCGAAAGCACTAAAAACCAAAAATCAGCAAAAGCAGAACTCAAAAGGCATGGGCAATATCAAAAAAAGAGTGTCTATTTTAAATGCGATGTATAAAGATAAGGTTGATGTATCGGTTGCTAATTTTCAAGAAGAAGAAGAAGAAGAAGATACAGGAACGAAGGTTGTTGTAACGCTTAAAAAGGATTAAAATGAGTTAGAAGTTAGGAGATTGAAGCACGAAGTTTGCTTCTCACTTCCAACTTCGAGCTTCAAACTTATAAATATGAAACTTAACTCAATCATTGTCGAAGACGAAGAAACCAGCAGAGAAATTTTAAAAAATTACCTCAAAAAATATTGCCCAAATGTTACTGTTTTAGGCGAAGCTGCAAATATTGAAGAGGCCCTAATTTTAATACGAAATAACGATTTGGATCTGGTATTTCTAGATGTAGAAATGCCTTATGGCAACGCCTTCGATTTATTGGAAAAGGTAGGCGACATAAACTTCGAAACTATTTTTGTAACCGCTTATAATCATTATGCTATTGAGGCACTAAACGCACATGCCAGCTATTATTTGATGAAACCTATTTCTATAGAGGAGTTAATAAAAGCAGTAGATTATGTAACCGAAATTAAAACAAAAGAAGATGCACTGCAAGATGAGGTTTTGGTCCCTAAAACAAATAGTGTAAACGGAAAAATAACCATTCCGCAACAATCAGGATTTGAAGTTATTGAAACCGCCAATATTTTGTATTGTAAGGCTGATGATAATTACACCGAAATTTATTTGAATAACAACAAGAAGAAACTGGTTAGTAAAACGCTAAAATATTTTGAAGAAGCTTTGGGAAGTTCTAGTTTTGCACGGGTACATAAATCGTATCTCGTAAATGTAAACGAAGTAGTAAGATACCAAAAAGGAAAAGGAGGAAGTGTTGTGCTTAGTAGCGGAAAAGAAATTATGGTATCGGCTTCAAAAAAATCAGAATTATTATCGTATTTTAAATAACAAATTCCTGCGAAGGCAGGAATCTCATTAATCGAAACTTTTATTTGCAACTTTTCTAAAATCAAAACGATTTCGAGCGAAGCAAGAAAAAAAATAATAACTTAAAGGAATACTCAATTAAAGATCATGAGATTCCTTTTTTCAAAGGAATTCATTATGCCAATAATAAAACCAGTAAACGGAAAATCACCACAAATCCCAGACGATTGTTATATAGCCGAAAACGCTACAATAGTGGGTGATGTAATTATGGGAACCCAATGCAGCGTTTGGTTTAGTGCCGTAATTCGAGGTGATGTACATTACATAAAAATGGGTGACAAAGTAAATGTGCAAGACGGCGCGGTTATTCATGCTACCTATCAAAAATCGCCCACAAACATTGGTAATAATGTGTCTATTGGTCACAATGCCATTGTGCACGGGTGCACCATTCATGATAATGTTTTGGTTGGTATGGGCAGTATTATTATGGACGATTGCGTGGTGGAAAGCAACAGCATTATTGCAGCAGGCGCGGTAGTTACAAAAAACACAAGAGTTGAATCAGGTAGTATTTATGCGGGTGTTCCCGCTAAAAAAGTAAAAGATATTAGCGAAGAATTAATTTCTGGCGAAATAGACAGAATTGCGAATAACTATATAAAATATTCAGGCTGGTTTAAGGAGTAGGCAGGTTACCACAATCCCGATAGCTATCCTTTTTTATCAAAAATACGTAGAAGTACTTATTGAACTGGTTTAAACTTTTATGATTGACTAAAAAATGATCCCCGTTCTTCAACGGGGAAGGCTCTTTTGCACTCATTTTTCGCCTTTTTTTAGTTTTGTAGCCCCGAAGCGTCGGGGCTATGCAACAAATAAAAGCCCTCAACCGGTCACAACCTGCCTGCCGGCAGGAATGTCTATCCCGATAGCTCGGGACGCTATAATCCAAAAAGTTTAAACCAGTTCATTACTTGTGCTGTTTCTTTTCTTACATTTAAAATGAAATTTTAATAGTTATGAAAAAATTACTGAATCATTACCTCAAAGGCACTATCTTTTTTGTGTTTTTTATTTCTATTTTTGATATTAAGGCGCAAACAGTAAATACATCTGTAGCCTCAGATATGAACATAGTTTTTAGTTTGTTGGAAAAGAATCGAATACCCTACAATATTCTAATCGATTACGGTTATGATTTTATTGATGTAAATCAGTTCAATGGCACTTTACAGACTAATAATTATTTAACTATTGGCAAAAAGTAAATAAACTATATTATTAGCAGATACCTTATTTATTTAAAAAGGCTTTTAATTTTTTATTACCAAATAGTTTATTTTTTATTATTGGTTTTATCAATATCTGCCATAAAACCACTTGGATCTATTTCAACAGATTTTATAACCTTTTCAGTTTCAAATGTGTATGTAGGATATGCCCAAGCCCAATCTTTAATTATAGTTGCTGCCGTTGGTTTTTCGCCTCGCATCATTTGTAATGGTATGTAAAAGTCTTCGGTACTATTATCAGTGTATGTAACCGTTAAATCTATAGGCATCGGCATTAACCCAATACGCTCTAAAGTTATTGAGTTTCCTTCAATGGTTTTAACGCCATAATCAATGGTGTTTATGGTTCTGGTCCAATCGTTTAAATACCAATCCAACTCTAAACCAGAAATTTTTTCAGCAACTCGAATAAAATCATTTCGGGTTGGATGTTTAAATGCCCAATCATTGAAATATTGTTTGATGGTTTCTTTCTGATTTTCTTCACCAATAATATAGGTTAACTGTGTTAAAAAGAGGTAACCTTTATAATAAGCTGAAATAGCGGACGCTTGATTAAAGTTAAAGCGGTCTGCATGGGTGGTTTGTGGTTGCTCTTTACCAGATTTCACATAATAATTATAAATACCATAAACACGTTGCGTTGGTTTTTCAAAAGAAGTATTAAAAATATGGCTTCCGGCTAATTCACCAAAATACTCTGTAAAGCCTTCGTCCATCCAATAATTTGTTAATTCGTTTGTTGCTAATAAAAACTGAAACCATGTATGGGCCATTTCATGGGCCGTAACACCAAACAAACCATCAAACTCGCCTTCACCTGAAATAAGTGTACACATGCCATATTCCATACCACCATCCCCCCCTTGAATTATAGAATATTGCTTGTACGGATAGTTGCCTATATTAGCACTATAAAACTGCATCAACTCCACAGCTTTTGGTTGTAATTTTTTCCAATTATCTAACTTTTCTTTTTGCATTGTTTTTTTGTACAAAAAATGAAGTAATGGCCCGTTAGGCACTTGCATGATATCATGATTATATTCGGGGTCTGCAGCCCAAGTAAAATCATGTACATTAGGTGCTACAAAATGCCAGGTTAATTTATCGGTATTAGGGCGAGTTACCGTTCCAGTTTCATAACCATATCCAATCTGATTTGGGTTTTGTAAGTACCCTGTTCCACCAATAATATAATTTTTATCGATAGTAATTTTAACATCAAAATCGCCCCAAACGCCATGGAATTCTCGACCAATATATGGGTCGGCATGCCACCCTTCAAAATCATATTCTGCCAATTTTGGATACCATTGCGCCATTGATAATGCCACGCCTTCTTTATTATTTCTACCAGATCGACGGATTTGAACAGGAACTTGTGCATCAAAATCCATGGTAAATGTTACTTTTTCACCTGGGTTAATAGGTTTTGCTAAATCAACTTCTAAAACAGTGCCTACGGTTTCGTGATTTAATACAGTACCGTTTTGTTTTAAAGAATTTACTTTAATGTATCCAATTTCATCGGGTTGTAATTTGCTTATTCTATCGCCAACTCTTGGATCTGGATCTGCTATAGTTCGTGAACGCACATCCATTTCGCTATCGGGTTGAAAGGCATTAAAATACAAATGGTAAAACACCTTATTTAAAACATCAGGCGAATTATTGGTATACACTAGAGTTTGTTTGCCTTTATATTGATAGGTGTTTACATCCATATCAATGGCCATTTTATAATCTACGTGTTGTTGCCAGTAATTTGAATTTACTAAAATATTTGGAGGCAAAGGAACAGCAGGAACCCCAGGTTGTCCTGAAGCTGCTTGCTTTGAGCTGGAACAAGATAATAAAACAGATAAGAAAAGTAATGGAAGAATAAAACGTTTCATAAATTAAATAATTAAAAAAGAGGCTTTATCGCCTCTTTTAATTTTGAAAATTAAACATTAGTTTATTTTTGATGCCATAATTAAGGCGTTGTATGCGTTAACTATTTTTCCAGATTTCACTAAATCTGAAAAGGGTTTAATATTGTCGGTATTGCCACCAACAATAACTTTTGTTTTAATTGCTAAACCAGAATCCATAAGTATTTGTTTTACTTGAGCGGCGTTTAATTTAGGATAATACGAACGAATTAAAGCAGCAACACCGGCAACAGCTGGAGCCGCCATAGAAGTACCGCCTTTAGTATCGTATTCGTTTTCAGGTGTTGTAGAATATATCTTGTCTCCTGGAGCAAATACATCTACATTTACCTTTCCGTAATTTGAAGACCCAGCAACCATTCCAGAGCCGTATTTAGGTGCTAAGGAACCGACAGAAATAAACGTATCAGATACTTCAGGGCCTACACCAACGGCATCATTAGGGTAAACCTCTTTTTTATCCAAATCTTGAGCGTCATTCCCCGATGCGTTTACAATTAAAACATCTTTTTTTCCAGCATAAGCAATGGCCTCACGAACCCAATCACTGTGAGGTGAGTAATATTTACCAAAACTGGTATTTATAATGGAAGCTCCGTTATCAACAGCATAACGTATGGCTAATGCAACATCTTTATCATATTCATCGCCTCTTGGAGTAGATCTAACAGGCATAATTTTAACGTTGTTAGCCACGCCATTTGCGCCTTTTCCGTTGTTGCGTTCCGCAGCAATTATGCCTGCTACATGCGTACCATGACTTTCGCTTTTCATCATGGGTTTTACATTACCATTACCATAGTATTTAGTGCTCATATCATCTGGATTATCTCCGTTAAGACGCCCCTTAAATGTTTTATTTAGATTGTAATTTAACCGATCGTTGACTTGACCCAGTACTTCATTAAACTCTTTTTTAAACTCAGCAACCGATTCCATATCAACACTGTAAATATATTTTATTACACTTACTGCTTGTTGTAATGCCTGGTCTTCAGTTTTAATACTGTTTACATCTGCTTTGGTGTAATCCTTTTTGTTTAAATGTGCAGAAACCTTGTTATCAGCCTCTGTAACTTGTTGTAAGATTTGTTCGTAGTTTGTCTTGTAGCTTGTGTATTTTTGATATTCTCTATCGTATTCAGCCTGCGCTCTGTTATAATCAGGATTACTGGTATCTCCACTTGCCAAAACTCGAACAAACTCTAATTGTTCGTAATACCCATCACCTAAAAAATTCCAACCATGCACATCATCAACATAGCCGTTTTTATCATCATCTTTTCCGTTATTGGGAATTTCATCTTCATTTGTCCAAATAACATCGTCTAAATCTTCATGGTCTATATCAATTCCAGAATCAACAACTGCCACAATAACGGTGTTTCCTTTTTTATTTTTAATAATTTCAGAGTAAGCTTTATCAACACTCATTCCTGGTATGGTATCTTTTATTAAATCAAGGTGGCTCCAGTTTTTTTTCTCGGCTTCTGTTAACTCTAAAACCTTTAAAGGCATATTGTCAATATTTTCAACAGGAGTTAATAAAATAGGTGCAGCTCCACCACAGCTTGAAATTAGTATGGCCGTAAAAGCAGATAATGTTATTGATTTAATCGTTTTCATTTTTATAATTTAATTTAGTCTTTTTTTTAATTTAAGATATCTTGAGTGGTATATATATTTTCTAATCGAACGCCTTTTTCTGTATGTTTAACAGTTATAATTTCGTTATGGGCATCATGTTCTAAAAAAAGATAAAAATTATCATTAGCAGCCAAGTTGAGGAACTTTTCTTTTTCGTTCAGGGTTAAAAGCGGTCTTGTGTCATAGCCCATAACATAAGGCAAAGGTAAATGACCAACAGTAGGCAATAAATCGGCCATAAATGCTATGGTTTTGCCGTTGTATTGTATTAACGGAATCATTTGTTTGTCCGTGTGTCCGTTGGCAAAAAAGATGTCAAAACCTAGTTCGGAGTTTTTAAGTAAATCTCCATCAGGAAGTTTTGTTAATTTCAACTGTCCACTTTCTTCCATGGGTATAATATTTTCTTTTAAAAAAGAGGCTTTTTCACGCCTGTTTGGTTGCGTTGCCCATTGCCAGTGGTCTGCATTGCTCCAAAAACGGGCGTTTTTAAAAGCAGTTTCGTAACCGGTTTTGTCTTTATTCCATTGAATACTGCCTCCGCAATGGTCAAAATGTAAATGTGTTAAAAAAACATCGGTAATGTCATCACGATGAAACCCATAAGTTTTTAGTGAGCTATCCAAAGAATAATTTCCCCAAGGGTGGTAATAGCCATAAAATTTTTCAGACTGTTTGCTCCCCATGCCGTTATCTATTAAAATAAGACGATTACCATCTTCAATTAACAAACAACGCGCTGTTAGGTCAATCATATTATTGGCATCAGCGGGATTGGTCCGTTGCCATAACGATTTAGGCACCACACCAAACATGGCACCGCCATCTAGCTTAAAATTACCGGCATTAATTGGGTATAAGTTCATAGGGATGTAAAATTAAGAAATCTATACGTAATGCTAAGAAATGTTAAGAATATATTAAGAATTGATGCATATAAAATTAAACAACTTCGTTTAATCGCTTTCCAAAATCGAAAAGTGCTTTTATTTCCTTTATACCAGCAATACGTTCGTTTCCAAAAATCAGCAATGAATTTCCGTTAGATTCAACATAGTAATACGGGTTGCTTTCAAAGAAACGCGTAATATCGTCGTTAAAAAATGTCATGATTTCAGCTTCGTTATCACCTAATAAATAGAAACGATCAGAGAAATCATCATGATTTTCGATATTAATATCTTTAAACCCAGCAAATGCTGATAATTTTTCTAAAAACCCTTCCCTATCTAAAGTAAACTCAGGGATGTTGTGCTTTAAATTTATGTGAAGCATGGTTTTTCGAATGACTTCTTTAGCAATAAATTCACCTTCAGAAAACTCAATATCAAATAACTTTATGGTTTCCTCTTTATTAGATAATTGGTTATAAATATGATTGATGTGTTTTGTGTTGAAAAACGAAAAGGCGTTTAAAAAAGACACATCTCTTTCCTTTTTTGAGCTATAATTAAAATCGTAGTCTTTAGCAAGAGCTTCGATACTTGTTTGACGACGTGTTAGATTGTTTTTTATAATTTTTGGCACAGGAAGCATACGCCTTAATGCAAATGGATGTTTAGAATCAGTATCGTGCATATCCAAACCAATAACATCAAAATGGCCTCCACGTTTTGCAAATAATTCTTGGTACCTGTTAATGTTTTCCATTACCGTATCATCAACAAATTCGCACAAGGAAAAATCCACAATAACATCCTGGTTTTCGGGAACTGCGTCAAGGTGTTTTTTTAATCTGAAATAGTTTAAAAAACTACAAAAATGTTTAACGCTTACGTAAAAGTTGAGCTGATTTCCTGATTCTTTATACATCAAAACGTTTGGTTTTAAAATATTTCGCAAAAATAAACCAACACTTTTATTTATTACAATATGAATAATTAAAGTAGCAATTACACCTGCAATTATACCTGTGATTAAACCTATTTTTAAAGTAACAATAAGCGTTGTAAAGAAGATGATAAGTTGTTCCTTTCCTATAGAAAATATCTTTGTTATAACATTTGGTGAAGCTAATTTATAGCCCGTGTAAACCAAGATAGCCATTAATGCTGGAAGCGGAATCCGTGTTAATTGGGTGCTAAATAAACCAATAAAAAGCACTAAAAAAACAGCATGAAAAAAGTTTGAAGCCCTATTGGTTGCGCCATTATTTACGTTTACAGAACTTCTAGCAATAACGGTAACGACATTTAAACCACCTAAAAAACCGCTACCAATGGTAGCTAATCCCAATGCTTTTAAATCTTTATTAACATTGGATCGTCTTTTTTCAGGGTCTAGTTTATCAACTGCTTTAATGCTTAAAAGCGACTCTATACTGGCGATAAGAGTAAGTGATAAAACACTACCCCAAAATGATAAACTACCAATAGCGCTAAAATTAGGAGTTGGAATATCTGATATAATATTTTGAATGGTTGGAATTCCAGAAATCATATATTCTGGTGCAATCGGGTTAGGCTCGTGCAACCCCATCTCAAAATAATAACTAAACCCTATGGATAGAATAACAATCCACATAGGCGCAGGTATAAGCTGCAAGTATTTATTTCTAATTTTTGAATAAAATAACATAATGGCTAAACTTACAACACCTGCCAAAGCAGCATAAATTAAGCCTTTGTTTTCGTAATGAATAGCATCGTTTATGGTAAAAGGAATTTCAAATAAATAATCAATAGTGTCCTCGCGTTTTATTTTATGGGCAAACATAATATGAAATTGTTTTCCTAAAATAATAAGACCTATGGCTGCCAACATACCTTGAATTGCTGAAGACGGAAAAAAATCGGCGAGCGCGCCCATTCTTAAAAAGCCAAGAATCATTAAAAGAACACCCGAAAAAATTATGGCAATATATGCACTTTCTATCCCTAAGGCCGTTATCGCGATGAGTAAAACACCAACCAACCCGTTTCCTGGACCCACTATTGTAATATGGCTCCCCCCAATAATTGAAACCATAATTCCGCCAACAACTGCAGCTATAATGCCTGCAATGGGTGGCGCATCACTAGCCATGGCTAATCCCAATCCTAAGGGTAAAGCAATAAGACTTACCACAAAACCAGAAAATATGTTTTTAGGTAATACTTTAAAAAAATCTTTTATGTTATTCTTTTTCGGGCTCATTGTAAAATTAGAACATCTGTTGGTAGTTCGGTTAAAATATGTTCTATATCATGTGGAAACAAACGGTCCCAAAAGGTCATTTTTGATGGCGCATTCATCACTAACAAATCCGCACGGGATACTAGTGCATAATGCCCGATAGAATATCCTTTTTTTCCAAAAATAGGCTGTAATTTTATAGTTATATTTTGAGTATAATTTTCAGGGATATGACTAATAATTTCTTTAATTCGTGAGTTTTCCCTTAGTTTAATACGTTCTTTAATAATGTTGGCACGCCTTAAGGATTTATCATCTTCTACCTTTACAGCAATTTGGTCTTGCCTGATTTCTTCAACTATGGTTATTTTTTTTGCATTCAACTGTTTAGCAACATAAAAAGCAGATGTAATGGTTTGTTCCGTTTTCGGGTCTTTTAAACCGTTTACCACAATATGCTCACACGGAACGCGTTCAACCGAAGGTTTAATAAGCAATAAAACGGAGCATTTAGCTTGTCTTGTAATTTTTCTTGCTATGGAGCCCACGTAGTATTTTAAAAAACGCTCACGTTGAACTGCGCCAAGAATCAATAGGTCGATTTTCTCTTCTTTTACTGTCGATAAAATGACATCAACAGGGTCTCCAACTTTAAAAACGACTTCGTACTCTAGTTTGTGTTTTTCAAAACTTTTAAGGATTATTTTCAACATATCAAGCTTTTCTTCTGAAGGGTCTCCAACATGAATTAAAAATAATTTACAGTTAAAAAAAACAGATAATCTTGCAGCTTCAAAAAGATTCGCTTTTAAGTTAGGCGAATACGCAACTCCAATACCAATACTCTTAAAGGGTTTTAAAGGCACTATTTGTTTGATTTTTTAGTTGAATGGGTAATATAGCATTTTTTAAAAGAAAACTTCAAACATAAAATCATCTGTTTTACCTAAATTAGTGTTTTTTTAAAACAATTTTAAATCATGTTAGAATTAGCAGGTATTATTATTTTGGGGATATTGGCACAATGGGTTGCTTGGAAATTTAAAATTCCTGCCATTTTACCATTAATTTTAATTGGCTTACTTGTGGGTCCTATAGCCGCAGAGTTTTTAAGTGAAGATGGAACAAAATGGATTGAACCCATTTGGAACGGAGAAAAGGGATTGTTTCCTGATAAAAGCCTCTTTTATTTTGTATCGTTGGCCATTAGTATTATTCTTTTTGAAGGTGGGTTAACTTTAAGAACGGGAGAAATTAAAAATGTTGGACCAATAATAACTAAGTTAATTACAGTCGGCGTTTTAGTAACATTTTTTGGTGCAGCTTTGGCGGCGCATTTTGTATTTTATTTAAGTTGGGAGATATCGTTTTTGTTTTCAGCATTAATTATTGTTACTGGGCCTACAGTTATAACGCCAATTTTAAGAAACATCCCTTTAAAAAAAGATGTTTCAGCAGTTTTAAAATGGGAAGGTATTTTAATAGATCCCATTGGGGCTTTAGTTGCAGTACTTGTTTTTGAGTTTATTAGTGTTGGCCAAGGAGAAGAATTTACTAAAACAGCACTAATAGAGTTTGGAAAAATTGTTTTATTTGGGTCTACATTTGGGTTTACATTTGCTCATGCCCTAAATTTTTCTATAAACAAAAGATGGATTCCTCATTACCTACTAAACGTTTTTGCGTTAGCAGCAGTATTGGGCGTTTTTGTTTTGTCAGATACTTTTGCACATGAGTCTGGTTTACTTGCAGTTGTAGTAATGGGTATGGTATTAGGAAATTCTAAATCACCTTATCTAAAAGAACTTCTTTATTTTAAGGAATCTTTGAGCGTTTTACTTATCTCAATTTTATTCATTTTACTTGCCGCAAATATTAATATAGAGGATTTACTATTAATTTATAACTGGAATTCTGCGGTGCTTTTTGCATTAGTGGTTTTTGTTATCAGACCAATAGGTGTTTTCTTAAGTACCCAAGGATCTAAATTAAAACTAAATGAAAAACTTTTTATTAGTTGGGTTGGGCCTAGAGGTATAGTCGCTGCTGGTATAGCGTCGTTATTTGGTTTAACGCTTGCTGATAAGGGTGTAGAAGGTGCGGAATATATTACGCCTTTAGTTTTTATGATAGTTTTGGGTACCGTGTTATTAAATGCAACTACAGCAAGATTATTTGCTAAATTAGTAGGTGTTTTTCTTAACAAATCTGGAGGGATTCTAATAATAGGTGCGTCTAAAATCTCAAGACTACTAGGGCACTATCTTGAAACTAATGGAAGACACGTTGTGCTTATTGATAGTAATGAAACAAATATTAAAAAAGCAAAAGAATTAGGTTTAGAGGCTATGACCACCAATATTTATTCTGATACACTAATGGATAATATTGAATTGAGCGATGTGGGATATTTAATGGCGTTAACAGGTAACTCTGACATTAATAAATATGCAATAAACAAATTTGGTAAACAGTTTGGTGAAAATGGCTCTTTTAGATTGGTTTCAACTCAAGAAATGTTAGACGATAACAACAACCCAAAGGAAGGTTTGTTTTCACATAAAGATGATTTTAACTCTTTAATGGACTTAACAAGACGACATCCTTCCATTCAGGAAATTGATCTAGAAGACAAGGAGCACTATGAGAGTTTGATTAAAATAACGAACCAAGACAAAGACATCATTCCTTTATTTATAAAAGATTTAGAAGGTGAACTTCATATAATTTCTTCATATAATTTAGAAGTAGATAAGATTGAAAAAGATTATCAATTAGTATATTTTGGAAAGCCCTTTGATGTTGAGGAGGTTTGAGTTGATTATATTTTTAAAGGACTAATAATTGTGATTTTTTAAAAGGTTCGTTTAATGGTCTTTTCGGATATAAATTGTATTGATATCGTTTATGTACCACATTAAACAAAGTCAAGTCAAAAAAACAAAAAGCCTCTTCGTTTTCACAAAAAGGCTTTTATTTTCAATAGTGTTGTTCTCTATCCTATAATTTGAAGATTTGTAAATTCTTTGGTAACAACCAATGTATTGTTTTCAAATTCAACATCTTTAAGATTTACATCTTCGTTATCAATTTTTATAGACTTCACCTTAAAAGGAAGGCCTATTAAGTTAATTTTAAAAGTACTGTAAGGCGTTATATAATTACCTCTTTTATGAATTCTAATAATAAGTTTTTTACAGTTACCAGCTAAATTGAATTTCTTTAAGCTATAGCGCCCTTTTTTGTAATCATATCCATCATCAGCATCCTCATATAGTTCAGAGTCCTCTTTACCGATTTTATAATATACATCAAGGGCAAGCTGTTCAATTTCTTTTTCGCCAACATACTGTTGTACAGGGTACTTGGGTATTATAGCTCCTGCTTTAATAAACAATGGCATACTATCTAAATCTGCATCTACCCAGGTTTCTTTACCTCCAATAATAATTTCATTGGTCCAATAGTTATACCAATTACCTCTTGGGATGTACATACGCCTACCTTTAGAATTAGGCTCATTTATAGGGCAAACCAAGATTTGGTTACCAAAAATAAACTCATCTGTTCTATAATGTGTTTGTGCGTCATCTTGATCAAAAAGCACTAAAGATTTTAGCATGGGCACGTTATCCTGTGAATATTGATAAAATGCGGTATATAAATACGGTAATAATTGATATCTAATTTCAATAAATTTACGAACAACATTTATTATTTCATTATCAAAAGCCCAAGGTTCTTGCTCCCCGTGGTCTCCAGAAGAGTGGGTTCTACAAAATGGGTGAAATACACCTAATTGAATCCAACGTGCATACAATTCGCCATTTGGTTGTTCAGCAAAACCACCAATATCAGACCCCGCAAAGGAGAATCCAGATAAGGCTAAACGTTGTGCTTGTATATTCGCTATTTGTAAATGTTCCCAGGTTGCCACATTATCGCCCATCCAAGTTGAGGTATAACGTTGTGTTCCAGAATATGCAGAACGCGTAATTACAAATGGGCGTTTAGGATAATTATAACGTTTTAAACCATGGTACGTGGCTCTGGCCATTTGCATGCCATAAATATTGTGTGCTTTATTATGGCTACATGGATTGCCATCGTAATCATGACGAACATCTGGTGGAAATGTTTTTCCCGGAACATCCATTACAGCGGGTTCGTTCATATCGTTCCAAACGCCTTTTACACCAATATCCTCTATAAGTTCTTTAAATAAACCTGCCCACCATTCTCTTACTTCTGGTCTTGTAAAGTCTGGGAAATAACACTCCCCAGGCCAAACTTTACCTTTCATGTAAGGGCCATCGGCACGCTTACAGAAATAATCTTTCTCTAAGCCTTCTTTAAATACACTGTACTCTTTATCAATTTTTATACCTGGATCGATGATCACAACGGTTTTAAAACCATCGTCAGCCAGTTCTTTTACCATGCGTTTTGGATCTGGGAAATAATCTTTGTTCCAAGTAAAACATCGAAAGCCATCCATATAATCGATATCTAAATAAATAGCATCACATGGTATTTTTAGTTCCCTAAACTTTGCTGCTACTTCTTTTACATTTGATTCTGGATAATAACTCCATTTACACTGGTGATACCCTAAGGCCCATAATGGTGGTAGTTCGGGAGTTCCTGTTAAATCAGTGTAGCTAGCAACAACATCTTGCATTTTAGGGCCGTAAATGAAGTAATAATTCATTTCACCACCTTGCGCCCAAAAACTAGTTACATTTCTACGCTCACTACAAAAATCAAAATACGTTCTAAATGTATTATCGAAGAAAATACCATAAGACTTTCCATTGTGTAAACCCGTGTAAAAAGGAATAGCTTTGTATATTGGGTCCGTATTCTTACCAAAAGCATAAGAATCAGTCGCCCAATTTTCAAATCGGCGCCCTTTCAGGTTTAAATGTTCTGGTTTATCTCCAAGACCATAGTAACTTTCACCACTTTGAGCGGCCTTACTCATTTTAACAATATCACCTCCTAATTCATAACTTTCTTCCCAATGAAAACCAAGTTCGTCTTCACAAATAATTTTGTTATCCAATGCATCATAAAGGGATACTCTTAAATCTGATTTATGGATATGGCAAATTAGTTTTGAAGTGGTTATTATATATTTTTCATCATCACCATTAGAAATTTCTAAATGATTATAGCCTCTACTAGCCTCTTTATCTATAGCATAAGAGAAGTCTCTTTCAAATTTGCCAACCGTTGCATAAGTGAAACGAAACACACTATCCCGTAATACTGTAAGTTTTAGAATTACATGGTTTGAAGTTGAAAAATGTAGTACGTCTACGTCCTTTTTATAATCTGTTATATTTGATGGGAATAGATTCCCTTTATATTCTAATTCTGTATTTAATATCATAAATCACAAATAAATAATAATTGACGAAAATACTAAATTAAATGTATCTTGTACGGTTGTTTTTATCAAAAAAACAAATGAAACGTTATTTAAAATTCAAATAATATGGCATATAATTATATAAAATATAACGGCTCACAGGTCAACTGTTTTAAATTACTTTAAACGATTTAAAATTAATATCCAAATTTTAAGATGAAGTTTTGAGATAACGCTAAAGATTAAACCAGTTCATAATAAAAAGAAGGATATTTAGAATAAAGCACTTCAAAAAATGTTGGATTAAAGGTTAAGGTTTAAATTCGAAAATGGTTACTGCCAAAGGGCCTAAAGTAACATTTGCGGAAAAATCCTTACCGTTCCAAGGTTTTTTATTTATAGGTATTAATTTTTTGTTTACAACATCACTACCTCCAAATGCTGCAGAGTCGCTATTGAAGATTTCTTTAAGTTTACCTTTTACTGGCACCCCAATTTTGTAGTTTTCTCTAACGGTTGGTGTTAAATTACAAACAACAGCAACATTGTTTTCAGGTTTTTTTCCTTTTCTTATATAGGAGATCACACAGTTTTCATGGTCGTCATAACTAATCCATTCAAAACCTTCATTAGAAAATCCTTTTTCAAAAAGAGCAGGAGTAGATTTATAAAAAGTATTTAAGGCTTTGTAATAGTTTTGAAAGTCTTTATGGGGTTTAAACTCCAATAAGTTCCAATCTAAACTCTCCTGGAAATTCCATTCGTTATATTGCCCAAACTCAGTACCCATAAAGGCGAGTTTGGTACCTGGATGTGTAAACATATAACCAAACAACAAACGTAAATTCGCAAACCGCTGCCACTCATCACCTGGCATTCTACCCAAAATGGAGTTTTTACCATAAACCACTTCATCATGCGAAAGCGGAAGCATAAAATTCTCAGTAAATGCATAGGCTAAGCTGAAAGTGATATCGTTTTGATGAAATTTTCTGTAAATAGGATCTTTTCCAAAATACTCTAAAGTATCGTGCATCCAACCCATCATCCATTTCATACCGAAACCTAACCCACCTAAAAACACGGGTTTTGAAACCCCTGGAAAAGCTGTTGATTCTTCAGCAATGGTTTGTACATCAGGAAAAGACGCATATATTTCTTCATTAAGCTCTTTTAAAAAAGCTATGGCATCTAAGTTTTCTCTTCCACCGAATTCGTTTGGTTCCCATTCGCCATCTTCTCTAGAATAATCTAAAAATAACATAGACGCTACGGCATCAACACGCAAGCCATCGGCATGGTATTGATCCATCCAAAAAACAGCATTGCTTATTAAAAAGGATTTTACCTCGTTTCTACCATAATTAAAAATTAAACTTTTCCAATCTTGGTGATAGCCTTTTTTGGGATCAGGGTGCTCGTATAAATTAGAGCCATCAAAAAAGCCCAAACCATGTGTATCTTCAGGGAAATGGGAAGGTACCCAGTCTAAAATAATTCCAATATCATTTTGATGAAGTTTGTCAACTAAATATTTAAATTCTTCAGGATAACCAAAACGCGATGTTGGTGCAAAGTAGCCAGTTACTTGATATCCCCATGATGGATCATAAGGAAATTCCATAATCGGCATAAGCTCAACATGCGTAAAGTTCATGTCTTTTACATAGTTTACCAAATCATCAGCTAATTCAAAATAAGACAAAAAACGGTCTTCTTCTAAATGTCTTTTCCAAGACCCTAAATGAACTTCATAAACAGAATATGGTGCATCTAAAGCGTTATGGTTTTTACGCTTTTTCATCCAAGCTTTATCTTTCCACTTGTAATTATCATCCCAAACAATGGATGCTGTATTCGGGTTATGCTCACAACGTCTGGCATAAGGATCTGCTTTTTCAGTTTTTATATCGTTGTTATTGCTTTGTATTTTATACTTGTACGTATTGCCTTTTTCAACAAGCGGAATGAAACCCTCCCAAATACCACTACTATCCCATCGCACATTGAGCTGGTGCTCGCCTTCTATCCAATAATTAAAATCACCTATTACAGAAACCTGTTTTGCTGTTGGCGCCCAAACCGCAAAATAAGTACCATCAATACCATCAACAGTAACTAAATGCGACCCCATTTTTTCATAAAGGCGGTAATGTTTTCCTGCTTTAAAAAGATTGATATCAAAATCTGTAAATAAACTATAAGGTTTTACTTGTGCCATGAATTAATGATTTATGATGTTAGAAATTCCTTTTAAAGGAATGACTGCCCATTGTGGGCGCGAGTTAAGTTCATAACCCAATTCGTAAACTGCTTTTTCTAATAAACAGTATTTTAATATAAAAATGCGTTCTTGATTATAGCCTAAATTTAAATTGGCGTTCTGGGTTTCGGTAACGTAAGTACCTAGAAACAGACTGGTAATATAACGGTAAAGTAACTCTCCTGCAACAAATAAGTCATCTTGGGAATATGGATAATTTTCTTGGTTGTTAAAAATGTTTGCATAAATAGCATAATGGAAAGAACGAAACAAACCTGCAACATCTTTTAACGGCGGTTGTTTTACTTTTCTGTCTCTAATGGTGCTTTCGGGTTCGCCTTCAAAATCTAAAATGTAAAAATCATTGTCTTTTACTAAAACTTGCCCTAAATGATAATCGCCATGAATTCTTATGCGTTCGCCTTTTAATTTAGTCCAATCAAAATCAACAAATCGTTTCCGGATTATATTTTTTTTATCGAGAAAATGGTTTGCTAAATCTAAAGCTAGACCATCTAGTTTATGCAAATTGTTTTCTACAGTATTTAACCGATTTTGAAACTGATATAACACTTTGTTTTTTAACCAAACGGTGTAATCACCATTATAATGCGCAGGAGTAAAAGCGGTTTCTTCAAACTCTGAACCTAAGCAAATGTGCATCTCTGCCGTACGTTTTGCCAAAGTTTGAACTTGTAAAAACAGGTTTAAACCCACCCAATCTATAATTTGTGGAGGGATATCCTGAATATCCAATCGTTCAAATAGCTTCGTGTTTGGTAAACTATTAACCTCTATTTTTTTATATTCTAAATTAGAAAATACCTTATGAAATTGTACCAACGTGTAGTCCCATGCATCACCTTCATTCGGAATCATTTCTTGCATCAAACCAATGGTGATATTTACATTTTCTGAATCTACCAAATTGATACTCCCTAAATATGACGGGGTGTTTTTAAATTCCTTTTTTTCTGATAAAAACCGACTCATTTCATAATCTGGATTTTTATCGGCAAAAATTCTTCTGAAAAATTTTAAAACGTATTTGTCATTGTAAACTAAAGAGGTATTGCTTTGTTCTAAACCCATAAACCTTGAGGATTTATAGGTAACATTATTAAACAAATGACTTTTATGATATTGTACTTTGGTGGTGTCTTTTGGTGTTGCTGTAGCTATACGCTCAAAAACTAATTTTCTAAAAGCCTCAAGATTTGTAGCATCAATGATGTACCCGTTTTGATCTTTAATTTGCACTGGAAGGATTCTGTCTTTTTGTGCAAAATTCTCGTCGGTTACAAAAGCAATAGGTAGAAAATAGTGCTGATAAAAAGCCTCAACAAAATTTACTTCTAAAATTAAGCCAAAATAAACTTCTCCTTTTTGTTGAATTTTGAAATACTCAGAAAGTTCTATGTATTTTAATTTACTTGCTTTTCCGCCATACCAGCGTTGTTTAATAATATAGTTTTCTAAAACATCTGACAAAAACACCTTAACGAAATTTTCGTTTTCAAGTAAAACGTCCCAATGGGTATTGAAATTAAGAGGCTTTTTTGATGATGTTATAGCGCCGGAGTTGGACATATTACTTACTTATTTTAAAGATATGAAATGGCAATGTTGGGTGTAACTCTACAAAATTCCATTCACTAGACCAATTGTATTTGCTATTGGTTATTAAATCCTGCACCTCAATATTATGACCACCAGACACGCCCATGTCTTGCAAAGGGAGTTGTACCGTACCTTGTTGTGAATTGTATGAATCTAAACTGATAATAACTAATATTTCGTTGGTTTTAGAATCGTTCCATTTGTAAAAAGCCATTAAATTTTCATTTTCTACAAAACAAAACTTTATGTTATTAGTTTGCTGTAAGGCCTCGTTGTTATGTCTTATATAATTTACCTTGGCTATTATAGTGGTAAGCTTATTTTCAATAGACCAATCGTAATGTGTCATTTGAAATTTTTCCGAGTTTAAATACTCTTCTTTCCCCAGAAGTGAATCAGATAACATATATTCAAAAACGGGCCCGTAAATTCCAATACTAGAGCTTAATGTGCCTGCTAAAACATAGCGTTGGATATGCTTAGTATCATTAGAACCTTGTAAATGATAGGGGTTTATATCTGGCGTATTTGGCCAGAAATTAGGCTGCATGTATTCCTTTAATTCAGATTTGGTTAATTCTTCAATATATTCAATTAAATCATGTTTATTATTACGCCATGTAAAATAAGTGTACGACTGTGTGTAACCCTGTTTAGCTAATTGTTGCATGATTTTTGGAGCCGTAAAAGCCTCTGCTAAAAAGATAACATCAGGATGTTTTGCTTTTATATTAGAAATTATCCAGTTCCAGAAATAAAATGGTTTGGTGTGCGGATTATCTACTCTAAAAATATTAACACCGGCATCTATCCAATACAATAAAGTGTCTAAACACTCATTCCAAAGTGCTTTATAATCTTCAGTTTCCCAATAAATAGGTAAAATATCTTGATACTTTTTTGGTGGATTTTCAGCATATTGAACGGTACCGTCCGGTCGCCATTTAAACCATTTTGGATGTTCTTTTACCCAAGGATGATCCGGAGCAGCTTGCAGCGCATAATCCATAGCAATTTCAAGATTTTGCTCTTTTGCTTTTTGGACAAGGGCTTTAAAATCATCCAGATTTCCAAGCTGAGGGTGAATGGCTTTATGTCCGCCATATTTAGAGCCAACGCCCCAAGTGGAACCAACATCGCCATCTTTGGCTTCAGCGGTGTTGTTTTTGCCTTTTCTGTTAACTTCACCAATGGGGTGAATAGGAGGAAGGTACACCACATCAAACCCCATATTTTTTATTCTTGGAAGCAAGCGTTCGCAATCCTTAAACGTACCATGAACCCCTTTTTCTTGTGAAGCAGATCTTGGAAAAAACTCGTACCAAGTACTGAATCTGGCTTTTTTTCTATCGACATAAACCTGATAATCCTTAGAAGTATTTTCTAAGGTTTTGGTGGGGTTTTGATAAAAAAGTTGATACAATCTATCTGACACCGCTTCATTTAAAGCTTCACCGTAAGCATCTTCATTTTTAAAAATTTTGTATAGATAATCTAAATAGGTTTTGTCTTCAGCAGAAGACATCATTTTAGACACGGCTTTTACAAACTCAGCACCTTCAAGAAGCTCAGAAAACACATATTGATTATCATCAATTTTACGTTTTAAACCATATCGCCAATTTAAAGCATAGTCCACCCATGCTTGAACTTTGTAAGTATAAAACCCTTGTTTTTCAACACTAAATGATGCTTGCCACTCATCGTTTACAACAAGTCGCATACGTGTTTCTCGCCATTTTTTTTCATTTTCATGCTTATATAAAACGGATGCCCCAAGTACGTCATGCCCATCGGCCAAAACATGCGCATCAACGTTAACAATTTCATTTACAACACGTTTAATATAGAATTGACCACAATTTACACTTGGTGAAACATGGTCAATTACAACTCTTCTTTGGTCTAGCATATTGCAGATAATATTAGAAGTATAATAAAAAAATAAGTTTAACTATTTGGATTATTTTTATTGAATAACAAAGCCTTTTGGAATAACAGCACCTTTTTTAACAACCACAATACCATCTTTAATAAAGTAAGTGTCTGTTTCGGTGTCCTCTAAATGTTTTCCACCATTTATTCTAACATCATCTCCAATTCGACAGTTTTTATCGATTATAGCGTTTTTAATAAAGCAACGCTCACCAATTCCTAATAGGATTTCAATTCTATCCCTATTAATTTCAATGAGGTTTTCGTAATGATCGCAACCCATCATGTATGTATTAATTACTGTAGATTCTGCGCCTATTCGAGAACGAATACCTATTACAGATTGTTCAATTTTTGCAGCACCAATAATACAACCTTCAGCAATAACCGCTCTTTCAAGTATGGTTCCTGCTATTTTGGTAGTTGGTAGCATACGTGCCCTGGTGTAAATACGTTTTTTTCTGTCATATAAATCAAATTGTGGGATGCTTTCGGTTAAGCCTAAATTGGCTTCAAAAAATGAATCAATATTTCCAATATCTGTCCAATACCCTTCATACTGATAACTTAAGGTTTTGTGTTTATCTATACTTTGGGGTATAATTTCCTTTCCGAAATCATTAGTATCTGGGTTTTTCATTAACTCGATAAGCAAATCTCTGTTAAAAATGTAAATACCCATTGACGCTAAGTAGTGACGTCCTTGGTTTTTCATATCATCACTAACCTCTGATGTCCAATCTGACAATAAACTGTCATCTGGTTTTTCAATAAAAGAAGTGACAACACCATTATCATCAGCTTTCAAAATACCGAATGATGTAGCGTCTTTGGCATTTACAGGAATCGTTCCAATGGATATTTCTGCACCACTTTTTTGATGTGCATCAATCATTAAATCATAGTCCATTTGATAAAGTTGGTCACCAGATAAAATTAAAAAATATTGAAAATCATGTCTTAAAAAATGGTGCATACTTTGGCGAACAGCATCCGCAGTACCTTGAAACCAGGTTTTGTTTTCAGGAGTTTGTTCAGCAGCTAATACATCTACAAAAGCACTACTAAAAAAACTAAAATGATAGGTGTTTTTTATATGGCGATTTAACGATGCTGAATTAAATTGTGTTAAAACAAACATGCGCTTAATATCGGCATTGATGCAATTGGAAATAGGAATATCTACCAATCTGTATTTTCCAGCAATTGGTACGGCGGGCTTAGATCTGTCTTTTGTTAATGGATATAATCTAGAGCCTTGACCACCACCAAGTATAATTCCTAAAACTTTATCATTTATCATATTTAGTTGCTTTTAATTAATATTTATAATTAGTTTTTATTTTCTATATTAAAGACTTGTAAAGTTCCTCAACCTGTTTTGCAATAGCAACCCAATCAAAATAATCTTCAACGCGTTTTCTGCTATTTTCAGCCATTTTATTTCTTAAGGCATCGTCATTAATTAACTCATTTATACCATCAGCCAAATCTCTTGAAAATTTATCAGGGTTAACGGGCTCAAAAGGCGCTTCTTTTTGTTGTTCCAAAGCAACGAGAATTCCTGTTTTACCAGGAACAACAACTTCTTTTATACCGCCAACCGCACTTGCTACCACGGCGGTTTTACATGCCATGGCTTCTATATTAATAATCCCGAATGGCTCGTAAATAGATGGACAACAAAACACATCAGCATGAGAATAAAGCTCTATAACTTGTTGTTTTTCAAGCATTTTGTCAATCCAAATAACGTTGTTACGGGTCTTTTTTACTTTGCTAACGGCATCTTCCATTTCTTTACCAATCTCTTTAGTGTCTGGCGCACCAGCACAAAGTACAATTTGAGTGTCTGGATCTATATATTTTATAGCATTTACTAAATGAATAATACCTTTTTGCCTAGTTATTCTTCCAACAAATAAAACATAAGGTTTTGTTTTATCAATACCATATTCGTCAAGCGTGGAAGTATTTGAAGTCACTACATATTGCTCTAGGTTAATACCATTGTAAATAACCTTAACCTTGTTTTCATCAACATTAAAATATTTTAAAACATCAATTTTAGTTTCTTCGGACACTGCAATAATGGCATCAGCCATTTCGATAGCTGTTTTTTCAACCCATGACGAGGCGTCATAACCCCTTCCTAATTGTTCTCTTTTCCATGGGCGCAAAGGCTCTAAAGAATGTGTAGTAATAACTAATGGAATACCATAACAAAGTTTAGCAATAATTCCAGCAAACTGCGCATACCAGGTATGACAATGAACCACATCAGCATCAATAGGGTCTGCATTCATTTGAATACAGGTGCTAAGGGTTTTAAATACCGATTTTAATTTGTCATCGGCATTATCAAAAACAGGATTATCAAAAGGAAAGCCTTTTACGGTTAGGTTCCCAGAGGTTTCATCTTGATCTCCAAAACTTCTTACTTCAACGTCCATTAATTTAGCTAATTCAGTTGCTAAATATTCAACATGAACCCCAGCGCCTCCATAAACGTAAGGCGGAAATTCTCTTGTGTAAAAAAGTGCTTTCATATAAGAAATTTGAATAATTTTTTTAAATCATGTCAAAAAAAAGAAATTTTAGAATTAAAATAACTTAAAAGTGTATCTAATTTAAAGAATTATAAAAGCCATTTTTTGTCGGTTACTTTATTGAAAATCAAATAAAAGAACAGTCAAAAACCGCTAAATTGTTAATAAAAAATTAAAGGGCTAAAATTAAATTAATAAAATTTGATATTAGCTAAACATAGCATTAATAAGTGATTCATACAGTTTTAGGTACTGTGTGAATTACTATGTTATAAACATACAAAATAATTATTAACAATTTTGAAGGAAACCTATTTTTGAGAAAAATACTCTATTTCTATGATTTTAGGTGTTTTTCACTAAAGAAAAGTCCAAAAGCTTAAATTTTGATAGAAAATAAGTAACATAAAAAAACCTTTGTTGAGAATAGCGTAAAAAACGATAAGTTGAAATCTCTTTTAATCATTCAGCTTCAATACCGCCATAAACGCTTGCTGCGGTATTTCCACATTACCAACCTGTCGCATACGTTTTTTACCTTTTTTCTGTTTTTCAAGAAGTTTACGCTTTCGCGAAATATCACCGCCGTAACATTTGGCAGTTACATCTTTACGAAGTGCTTTTATAGTTTCGCGAGAAATAATTTTAGCACCAATAGCGGCTTGAATAGGAATATCAAATTGCTGGCGCGGAATTAATTCTTTCAACTTTTCACACATTTTTTTACCAATATGTTGTGCGTTATCTGCATGAATTAAAGCAGAAAGCGCATCAACAGGTTGTGCGTTTAATAAAATATCTAAACGTACCAGTTTTGATATTTTCATCCCAATTGGATGGTAATCAAAAGAAGCGTACCCTTTAGAAACGGTTTTTAAACGGTCATAAAAATCAAAAACAATTTCTGCTAAAGGCATTTCAAAAGTCATTTCTACACGCTCTGTAGTTAAATAGGTTTGATTTAAAACAATACCTCTTTTTTCAATACAAAGCGACATCACATTACCAACAAAATCTGATTTTGTAATAATAGTAGCCTTTATATATGGTTCTTCAACCCGATTAACAGTTGAGGGGTCTGGTAAATCTGAAGGATTATTCACGATAAAAGGCTCATCAGGATTTTTATTTGTGTAGGCGTGATAAGAAACGTTAGGAACAGTAGTAATAACGGTCATATCAAACTCACGTTCTAAACGCTCTTGGATAATTTCCATGTGCAGCATCCCTAAGAAACCACAACGAAAACCAAAGCCTAAAGCGGCAGAACTTTCTGGTTGAAAAACCAAAGACGCATCGTTAAGTTGAAGTTTTTCCATAGAATTACGAAGCTCTTCGTAATCCTCGGTGTCAACAGGATAAATACCTGCAAAAACCATAGGTTTTACATCTTCAAAACCCTCAACAATATTAGTTGTTGGGTTTGCAAAGTCTGTAATGGTATCGCCTACTTTTACTTCTTTGGCGGTTTTAATACCTGTAATTAAATACCCAACATCACCAGTTTTTACGCTTTGTTTTGCGACTTGGGTTAGCTTTAAAGTACCAACCTCATCAGCATAATATTCTTTGTCTGTCGCGACGAATTTAATTTTTTGTCCTTTTTTGATTTCCCCATGAAACACTCTAAAGTACGTTTCAATACCTCTAAACGTATTATAAACAGAATCGAAAATTAAGGCTTGCAAAGGTGCATTTGGATCGCCTTTGGGGGCAGGAACACGTTCTATAATGGCCGCTAAAATATTCTCAACTCCAAAGCCTGTTTTTCCACTGGCGTGAATGACTTCCTCGGGGTCACAACCCAATAAATCAACAATATCATCGGTGACTTCCTCAGGGTTTGCACTTGGTAAATCTACTTTATTTAGTACAGGAATAATTTCCAAGTCGTTTTCTAAGGCTAAATATAAATTTGAAATGGTTTGTGCTTGAATACTTTGTGCTGCATCAACAATAAGCAGCGCACCTTCGCAGGCAGCAATAGATCGAGATACTTCATAAGAGAAATCTACGTGACCAGGCGTGTCAATCAGATTCAAAACATATTTTTCACCCTTATACTCGTAATCCATTTGTATGGCGTGCGATTTGATTGTGATACCACGTTCGCGCTCCAAATCCATACTGTCAAGAAGTTGGTTCTGCTTTTCTCTAGCAGTTACCGAGCCTGTAACATCCAACAAACGGTCAGCCAATGTGCTCTTCCCGTGATCTATATGTGCAATAATGCAAAAGTTTCTAATATTCTTCATAAAAACAATCTATACCTAAATATAATTTGCAAATATAGATGAATTTTTTACGCTAACTTTGTTGCATATAAGATATTTAGCTCATGAAAATTATTACTTCAACAGTGGTTTTTGTTTTAGGAATGATTACCGCTACAGCTCAAATAAGTAATGCCGTTGAAAAATTTGCGCTACCTGCTAATTTAAGCGAGTCTTCTGGGGCTATCTTTTTCAACAACAAACTTATTACCCACAATGATTCCAGAGGCGAAAACAAACTTTTCGAGTTAGACACTATAACGGAACAGGTAACTAGAACCGTTGCCATTTCAAACGCAACTAATATAGATTGGGAAGATATTACCCAAGACGATACAAGTATTTATATTGGTGATATAGGAAACAATAGCGGTAATAGAACAGATTTGAAAATTTACAAGATTAGCAAGACCGATTTTGTAAATACCACAAGTGTAACTGCCGAAACAATAGCCTTTAGTTATGCCGCCCAAACAGATTTCACGGCTAATGTAAACAATACCGAATGGGATTCTGAAGCACTTGTTTCTTTTGATGAAGCAAACCTATTATTATTTAGTAAAAATTGGGTGAATCAAATCACAAAAGCATATTTAATACCCAAAACACCAGGAACTTATGCTATAAATCCATTAACAACAACATTAAATAGCGGGGGATTAATTTCTGGAGGCACTTTTAATCCGTTAACCGGAAAACTTTATCTAGTAGGATATACTCTTCCATCTCTTTTTCTAACCCCCTTTATATGGGTTAGCGAAAATTTTAGCGGAAGCGATGTTTTTTCTGGAACCAATACAAAAACCGCTCTTACTTCCTTAGGTCCAGAACAAACGGAAGCCATCGCATTTGTAAACGAAAACAGGTATTTTATAACGTCGGAATCATTTAATGTACCTCCTTTTTCAGATTATGCCAAACTAATTTCATTTTCAACCAATGATGTAGCTTTGTCATCAGAGCCTATTATTATAGAAAACGACATTATGCTGTACCCAAATCCAGTAAACACGTTTTTACAAGTGAAAAACAAAAACATGGATTCCATTGAAATATATGATATTAAATCAGTTCAACTTTATAAAGGAAACAGCAAAAGCGTTGACATGAGCCGTTTTAGTAATGGATTTTATATTGTTAAAATTAATTTGAAAGACAATACTTTACTGATAAAAAAAATTATCAAGAAATAAGTTTTTACAAAAAAGGCAGGAATTACTTTATTAATAGGATTTTTTCAGCTTGATAAAAAAACCTTAATTTTGCCCCAAAATAAAACACCTTGGTAAAAATACACAACATAGAACTTCCCGATTTTCCATTGCTTTTAGCACCTATGGAAGATGTGAGCGACCCTCCGTTCCGCGCCCTGTGCAAAGAACAAGGAGCCGATGTTGTATATACCGAGTTTGTATCTAGCGAAGGCTTAATCAGAAACGCTGCAAAAAGCGTTATGAAACTTGATATTTATGAAAAAGAGCGTCCCGTAGGCATTCAAATATTTGGCGCCAATTTGGAAAGCATGCTGCAAACCATTGATATTGTTGAAAAATCGAACCCCGATATCATCGACATTAATTTTGGCTGCCCCGTAAAAAAAGTAGTCAGCAAAGGCGCCGGTGCCGGGATCTTAAAAGACATCTGCCTGATGGAAAAACTGACTGCTGAAATGGTAAAACGTACTAACTTACCCATTACCGTAAAAACCAGATTGGGTTGGGATCATGATTCTATAAAAATTGTTGAGGTTGCAGAACGTTTACAGGACGTAGGTTGTAAAGCTATCGCTATTCATGGGCGTACACGTGCGCAAATGTATAAAGGTGAAGCCGATTGGAAACCTATTGCGCAGGTTAAAAACAATCCGCGCATGTTTATTCCGGTGTTTGGAAACGGTGATGTGGATACCCCTGAAAAAGCCATGGAAATGCGCGATTCTTATGGGCTTGATGGCGCCATGATAGGTCGCGCCAGTATTGGGAACCCTTGGTTTTTTAAACAAGTAAAACACTTTTTTGAAACAGGTAAACATTTGGCAGCTATTTCTTTTGAAGAACGTGTTGAAGCTGCTCGACGCCACTTACAAATGGCTATTGATTGGAAAGGTGAAATTTTGGGTGTTTTTGAAACCCGGCGCCATTATACGAATTACTTTAAAGGGATTCCGCATTTTAAGGAATACCGCATGAAAATGGTAACTTCAGACCATTCTGAGGATGTATTTGCGGCTTTTGATGAGGTGTTGGAGAAGTTTGTTGATTATCAGTTTACGGAATAGTTTTAGACACAAATTACACTAATTTTCACGGATTGAATAAGTTGCTCTACGAATTATATTGTTTGTATTTAATACCAATGTTTCTTGGTTTAGGTTGTCCCCTTGAGGGGACTTTAGGGGTGTTTTTTAAATTAAATTATTTTGTAGTAAGTTATAAAATTGTCTAAAAACCCTTCCGTCTTTCAATTCTATGGAATTGAAATCCTTACCGAATTAAGTTCGGTACAAGCTCTTTCCTTAAATAAAGGGAAGGCGTTGTTTATCAATCATGTTATAATTTCAAATTACAAATCGGAGTTAACTCTCATCCTTTTTTAAGGAGGAGTGGATTTAGTTTTCGCAAAAACTAAAGACGAGAGCTTGTCCCGAATTTACATCGGGATGGTTTTTTTGCGAGAAGGATTGCAGCGGCATCCTTTTTTGTTTTTCTCAAAAAAGATATAGCGGAAAGCCTGTTTGCCATTTTTTATGGCAACTTGCCCAAATTAAATGTTTTGCACTAATGATTTTGTAATTCTAACCGAAGCAATTTTTGAAGCGATTATTCCAAGAATAGAAATTGTAAAAAAAACGACAAAAAAGTTTTCAATTTTTATGGTAATTGGGTAAGCCAATGAGGGTGTTATCATAACTAAATCAAAAGCCTTTTGAAGTAGTGCAATGATGATAGCAACTACCAAACCAATAATACCGCCAACAATACTCATTAAACTACCTTGTAAAAAGAATATTTTACGAATATCTTTTACCGTGGCTCCAATATTAAAAAGGGTATTCAAACTCTTCTTTTTATCAAGCATCATCATAACAAGAGAGCCTATGATATTGAAAAATGCGATAATAAGCACCAGCGTAAATATTAAATAAACAGCTAAATTTTCGGTATTAAGCATTTTGTAAAGCGCATCGTTTAATTGCGCTCTGTTTTTAATAATAACATCGGCTCCTAAAACGGTTTGAATGTTTTGTTTTGCAACATTTTCGTCCACACCTGCTTTCAGTTTAAACTCAATAGCACTTGTTTGGTTGGGTTGATAATTTAGTAGATTTTGAGCTAAATCCAATGAAGTAAAAACATAGGAATCATCAAATTTTTCATTGATTGAAAAAATACCAACATTAAGTGTTCTCACGGAATTAAAAGCGTTTTTTATGGATGTTATTTGCCCTTTTCCTGGTTTAGGCACATAAACGTTTACGGTTTTAGAATAATCTAAAACACCCATAGACAGGTTGTTTGCAATACCCCAACCCACTACAATTTGATTAGATTTTTGATCGAGCCAACTACCATATTTTATAACAGAATCAATAGCGACTACTTTCTGAAAATGTTCATCAACGCCCTTAATATTAGCTAGATACGTTTTTTCGTCAAAAGAAATAAAGGCGCGTTCTTCTATGATTTTTGAATACACAGCAATATCATCAATTTGGTTGAGTTTTTCTATTTGTGCTTCGGATAAAAGAAATGATTTTCCAATAGTAGGTTCAGCTTTCAAATCCGGGTCAACCACACTAGAAAATTTAAGCGTAAAATTTTTTAAGCCCGCAAAACCAGAAAGTACGATAAATAAAGAAGCAGCACCCAGAATAACGCCAATAACAGCAATGTAGGTTATAAAATTAATAGCATTGTTACTACTTTTAGAGCGTAAATAACGTTTTGCTATATGTAACGGGAAATTCAACTATGATTTTTTTCTTTTGTCAAGTAAATCTGGATTATCAAGCGGATTGTCTTTGCCTTTTAAAGATTTTTCTATTTGATCGATGTATTCCAAAGAGTCATCTATAAAAAACTCTAAATTTGGCATTCTGCGTAATTGGTGTTTAGTACGTTGTGCTAATTCATGACGAATTAAAGGCGTGTTTGATTTTATGCCTTTTAAAAGCTCTGCGCCTTTATCATTGGGAAAAATACTTAAATATACTTTAGCTACCGATAAATCTACCGTTACCTTCACTTTGCTCACAGATATTAACACACCACGCATTCCGCCTTGAGTTGCGGCGCTTTGAAGCACTTCAACCAAATCTTGTTGCAAAACAGATCCTATTTTCTTTTGTCTTTGACTTTCCTCTACGTTGCTCATTTGTTAATACCTATTTATAGGTTTAGAATGCAAAAATAACGGATATTTAAAGATTATCTTACTTTAGTTTGCTATTTTCTTATCTTTATATGGAATTTAGTATGAGTTTAGATGATTCCCTTCTTCAAGGGAATGAAAAAATATAATTTTCGATGAATAAAATTGAACATATAGGTATTGCCGTAAAAAGCATTGATGAATCCAACGATTTGTTTACCAAACTATTTGGCGAACCAAACTACAAAACGGAGGCTGTTGAAAGGGAAGGTGTAAAAACCTCTTTTTTTAAGGTGGGTATGAATAAAATTGAATTACTTGAAGCCACAAAAGAAGATAGTCCAATAGCTAAATTTATTGATAAGAAGGGTGAAGGCATTCATCACATCGCTTTTGACGTAGATGACATTGAAGCTGAAGTAAAACGATTAAAAACAGAAGGCTTTATTGTTTTAAATGAA
>TARA_R110002049_G_scaffold124260_5_pt1 | contig 31785 bp, 26 predicted proteins | sample TARA_R110002049 | Tara Oceans TARA_R110002049 (sample SAMEA4396941) | marine metagenome | biome: Polar Biome; feature: [SRF] surface water layer (ENVO:00010504); material: water (ENVO:00002006), including particulate matter (ENVO:01000060) such as... | depth 5 m
TCCAATTTTAGTAATTTTTCACGATCACTTTGAAGCATTTTAGTTACAGGTATTCCTGTCCATTTAGCAACCACATCTGCAATATCCTCATAGGTTACTTCTTCTTTTATTAACGATGTATCTTGTTGCTCTGCTAATTCTTTTTGGAATTTTTCAAGTTTTTCTGTAGCGTCTTTAATTTTACCGTATCTGATTTCGGCTACTTTTCCATAATCACCATCACGTTCTGCACGTTCAGCTTCAATTTTAAAGTTTTCAATTTCTTCTTTTATATTCTGAACGTTATCAACCACTTCTTTTTCAGACATCCATTTGGCATTCAGCTCATTTCGTTCTTCTTTAAGATTAGCTAAATCAGCTTTTAAAGCTTTTAATTTAGTTTCATCTTTTTCACGTTTAATGGCTTCATGTTCAATTTCTAGCTGCATTATTTTGCGGTCTAAAACATCTAGTTCTTCTGGTTTAGAGTTAATTTCCATTCGTAATTTAGAAGCAGCCTCATCCATTAAGTCAATCGCTTTATCCGGAAGGAAACGATTGGTGATATAACGTTGTGATAATTCCACAGCACCAATAATGGCTTCATCTTTAATTTGAACCTTGTGATGCGCTTCATACTTTTCTTTAATACCACGAAGAATAGAAATGGCACTTTCGGTATCTGGCTCATCTACCTTTACCATTTGAAAACGACGCTCTAAAGCTTTGTCTTGCTCAAAGTATTTTTGATACTCATCTAAGGTAGTTGCACCAATAGCTCTTAATTCGCCACGTGCTAAAGCAGGTTTCAGAATGTTTGCAGCATCCATTGCACCTTGTCCACCACCAGCACCTACAAGTGTATGAATCTCGTCGATAAATAAGACAATATCACCATCGCTTTCTGTAACCTCTTTGATTACAGCTTTAAGTCGCTCTTCAAATTCACCTTTAAATTTTGCACCTGCAATTAAAGAACCCATATCTAAAGCAAAAATTTGCTTGTCTTTTAAGTTCTCAGGAATATCTCCATCTATAATTCTGTGTGCTAAACCTTCTGCAATAGCTGTTTTACCTGTTCCTGGTTCACCAACTAAAATCGGATTGTTTTTTGTTCTACGAGATAAAATCTGAAGTATTCTTCTAATTTCTTCATCTCTACCAATCACAGGGTCCAATTTGCCATCTCGTGCTAATTGATTTAAGTTTTTAGCATACTTATTAAGTGAGTTATAAGTTTCTTCTTGACTTTGAGATGTTACTCTGTCACCTTTTCTTAATTCTTCAATCGACGCATTTAAACCTTTTTCAGTTACACCTTGGTCTTTTAAGATTTGGGCGATTTTACTTTTAGATTTAAAAATAGCTAAAACTAAATGTTCAATAGAAACATAGTCATCATTCATTTTTTTAGCGATGATTGATGCTTCGTTTAACGTTTTACTAGCATCACGAGAGAGCATAATATCTCCTCCAGATACTTTAGGAAAACTTTCGAGTTCTTTGTCTAATATTTGTTGTAGCATTGGAATATTAACATTCAACTTTTTAAGTAGAAATGGTAATACGTTTTCATCAACATTAAAGAGCGCTTTAAAAATGTGCTCGTTTTCTATTTGCTGATGACCAAAACCTTGAGCAAGCTGCTGAGCTTGCTGTATGGCTTCTTGCGACTTAATTGTATAATTGTTAAAGTTCATATTTTATTGTTTTTATAGTTAACTAGAAACTTCTTGAGTTCTCAAATCAACCTTGTTTTATTGTTGTGTTTGACTATCTTTAGACAATTATCTTACCAATTTAAAAATGTAAGAAATAAACGACAAAATGTCTGTTTTGACTCATTTGTTAATGACGTTTTGTCTTATGTAAGATTACGAATTTGTTTCGACTTAAGGAATGACGTAGGTCAGTCAGTTAAGTATTTTGTTTAGAAGACAATCAAACTATTAGAACTGACTATAGACAATTTAAAAATATAATATGTTTAAAAAATTATTCGGTTCATCAGAACCAAAAGAAGCTAAAGTTGAAAAGGTATTACCTTGGCAACCGTTAAGCGATGTGTCTCAATTAGAGGTTATTGCTGAAAAATCTAAAACCAAAACACAACTCATATTTAAGCATTCTACACGTTGTGGAATAAGCAGTATGGTTATGAAACAATTTGTATCTGCTTATGATGTAGATAATAATGCTGATTTATATTATCTAGATTTATTGAGCTACAGAGATGTTTCTAATGAGGTTGGTTATAAATTTCAAGTAATGCATCAGTCTCCACAACTATTAGTAATTAATAATGGTGTAGTGGTTGCGCATGCTAGTCATGGAGGTATTAATGAGCTAGAATTAGAACGTTATAATTAGTATTGAGTATTTACATTAAATATAAAATCACTAAAGCAGATTTATTAAAGCGTAATCATGGCATTTTTATAGAAAATGTTGAAGAAGCGTTTTTAAATTTTATTAGTCAAGAAAGAAAAGCAGGAAACAAAATTTTAAGTGATGAATATATTGCTAGTACTGAACGCAAAATAAAAAGAAGTACTAATATCAATATTTTTGTCTTATCTATTTTGGGTTTGTTTTGTTTATTTCTAGGATTGTATCAATTTTTATATACAGAACCTTTAATAGGTGTCAACCTTTATACACAATTTCCTTTAATTTCTAATGGCTCTATAGAAATTTCTGGAAGTATTTTATTACTCTTAGCTTGCGGATATAGTTATTTAAAACGAAAAGATGTTTTAGAGCGATTAGTTAAATCTCATTTAATAGACGCGTTAAAAAAACTAAAAAGAGAAAAAGATAATTTATCAATAGCTCAGAGTAAAAAGCGTAAACGTTTTAAGCAATCTTATAAAGTTGGAAATAAAAAGCCTCCCAAATAATGAGAGGCTTTCAGCTAAAACTATATTATTCTTTTATGATCTTCACAATTCTTTCTCCTTCATCACCTTTTATTTTTACAAAGTAAACGCCATTAGAAAGTTCACTTAAATCCATTTCAGTATGTAATGCCTCTACTGACGTTGATACAATTTGCTTTCCTAAAACTGAAGTAATTTCAACGGAAGTTATATTTGAAGAATTACTAATTAGAAGTACATCTTTCACAGGATTAGGAAAAACAGTTAAATCATTAAAATTCAAATCATTTATACTCAAGGATTCAACAAAATTGGTGTTCCAAGTATTGGTGATAATTGCAGGATTAAAATCAAAATATATCTCTGCCGTATTTGGTATTACATCTCCAACTGCATAATCAGGGAAAGGCTTAATTTTAAATGTTATAAAACCATGACCAATTTGCGAATCGTCATCTTGCGAAGGCGGTAAGTTAACTCCAGAAAAATTCCACTCTAATTGTTTGCCAACGCGTTCTAATGAATATGCATGACTGGCATCAACCATTTTTAAAGTAGATTCGTCTAATTGTTCATCTAATAAATCTTCAACTCTAATGTTTATGGCATTTGCTGTACCTGTGTTTTCAAAACGAATGGTATAGGTTAGGTAATCGTCGGTTGAGAATGTAGACTGCACAATGTCTTCACCATGTTTTTCTGTTATATCATTAGGGTCGTAAGAACCTACAATAGTTTGTGTTAAACTAGAGCTGTTGTCTGTAGGTACAATTTCTCCCGTCAATAATTCAATGTCCACAGAATTTGTAACTAATTGGCCTAAACTAACCGTTGGTAAAGTAGGCACTTGCATTCTTACCCAAAGGCGTTTTGTTTCAAATGGTTGTAAATTATTAAATGTATAACTAAAACCAGTGGCTGTTGTGGTATATGAAGCTGAATTATAATTATACCAGTAACTAGACACCTCATGAACACTCAGTAAATTAAGAGCATTATCTATAGTGAAATCAATAGTTCCAGAGGTTACTGTTTCAGTTGAGTTGTTTGTATAACTAATATAATTCCAGTAATGAAAACCAGGAATAGGTGGTCTCCAACTTTCTGAAATATCAATAGATAAATCGTTATAAGGCGTTACTGTAATGGGGAAATCGTAGGTGGTAATTCCAGAACCAACAGGAACCGTAATATTATTATAACTTGCCGTAGTTGTGTTATAAGCAGCATAATCGCTATCTACTGAATATGTCAAATTATAAGTTGTTGTTGGATTAGATTCATATAAGTAATGTGGTGACACATATAAATTGTTTATGACGCCATCATTATTTATTTCATAATTAAATTGACCTAATGGATAGTTAATTTCTCCTGATTCTTGTGTGCCATTTCCATTAGTATCTACAAAGGCATTTACTTCTATGCCATCTGATTGTTGTAAACTAAAACTTTGAGCTTCATCAAAGAGATAAGCAATTTGCTCATTACCGTAGTATGTACCATAAAAATAAGCACCTTCTAAATCACCTGCATAATATCCAAAATTAATATCATCTTGGGTTATGATATATAAGGCTGTAAATGTTGTACTATCAGTCTGTCCAATACCTAAACTAGCTAATGGACCACCAACAATATCAAGATCTTGGTAAGGAACTTCTGCATCTATATTTGTTATAGGTGCATTTCCATTGTTGGTTACTGTAAATTCATAAGAAACAGTATCACCAGCACTTGTATAACCATCGCCATTAAAATCTACATATGTGACAGTATAGTTGACCTCTAATGGAGATTCAACAATAATAGTTGCCCATGCTGTGTCACAATTTGTTGGATTTGCAGTTTCACAAATTTGATATTCTAAATTGTAATAGCCTACCGGAACACTAGAAGGCACAGTTAAAAGTCCGCTAGAATTTAGAGTAATGCCAACAGGGTTGGTAGTACTAAGCATCGTTAAACTTATATCAGCTAAATTTACAGGTAATCCTTCAAAAGTATCATTATCTAATACATTTAAAGACGTGCCAACTTCTAAAACTGAAGTTATTGGGTCTGCTTGTGCATTTATAGCATAATTATCTATAATAATAGCTTCAACTGAATAATTACTATTATATGTATTTCCTGAGGTTACAACAGCATCAATAAATAGATTTTCATCATCTTCATCTAGCTGGTCTAAAATTGTAGGATAACTATAAACCTCATTATAATTGTAATATTGACCTGCAGGAATTGTAATATTTATAGTTGAGGTTGTATAATCAGAATTATCTGCAGTGCCATTAGTTGTGGTAATTTCAATATCTGTATCTACAGTACTTGGGTGTGTTAATCTTGGTGTAAATTTAAGGTCAAATCTTTCTTCTGCTGCGATACTATCTGAATAAGGTTGGTTATCATTATTATAATAAGGCTGAATACTAAAATCTGGCATGCCGTCATTATCAATAATGGTCATTATTTCAGTTTCAGATGTGTTTGTGGTGTTACCAGATATGGCAGTAACAATTAAATTGAATGTTTCTTCTGGCTCATCTAATATGTCATCATTTATTGGGACAAAAAAAGCTGTAAATGTATCTCCAGTTTCTATTGTTTTAGTTTGTAATGTATTTGAATAGTCAGAATTATCAGTAGTTCCATTTGAGAAAGACAATTGAACAATAACATCTGAATTAAATGGTCTAATCCTTACATAGACAACTGCATTACCCCCTTCATAAGCTGTTTGATTGGTTTGTAAATAAAAAGTTGGTGTAGTGTCATTATCATAAATATTCACAGTAATATTAATATTGTTATTTAATGTGTTACCACTCGTAACAGTAGCATTAATCGTGAAATTTTCATCAGGTTCAGCTATATCATCGGAAATCGTACTAATAGGGAAGTAAGCATAACGTTCTCCTGCTGGAATAGTCAAAGTAGTTGTCGTCGCGTTATAATCTGAAGCGTCTGCGGTACCATTAGTACTAGTAATATCGATTATAACATCTGAACTAAAATAATTACTCAAATAAATTTGTTCATTATAAGTTTGACCTTCAATTCTACTTGGTGATAAATTTGTGATTAGATTTGGGGTTGTGTCATTATCATATAGATATATAATTCTAGAAATTTCAGAATTATTAGTGTTGCCCGACGTTACTGTAGCTTCAATATAAAAATATTCATAATCATCTTCAATGACAGAGTCATTATTTGTTGGAATACTTAGTGAACTACTACTCAACTGACCTGCAGGAATGGTAACTGTTGTATTTAAAGGTGTATAATCACTATTATCGGCAGAATTTACTATTGTTGCGACATCAATAACAACATCAGTTGTTGTTGCGCTATACATACTTACACTAAATGTATAAGTATTACCTTCAATTACGGAATAATTGCTTCCACCATTGGTGATATAAACCGTTGGATCTTGAGAAAAACAAAACATAGAATAAAAAGCGAATAGAAGCAGAAGTGTGATTTTTTTCATAATGATTGGTTTTGTTTTTATAAGATGTACTTTCTTATAAAGGGTTGCGTTAAAAAATGACTTTTTTTAATTTAACCAAAGAATGAGTTCTATAGTTAAAACAGCTACAAACAAAAAACTCCTACCTAAGGTAAGAGTTTTCTTTTTATATATTGTTTAGAACTAACTTCTTCTAATGTTATAAGAACCAATAATGTCCTTCAACTTTAGTTTTAAATCTTCACCAGAGTCAAATACCATTTGCTCATCACTCGGAAAACGAACTTCTCTTTGGTTTAATAAATCAATATCATTTCTAACTAAAGCTCTTTTGTCACCTCTATAGATTCCAAACACATTCTCAAAAACAAATCCACTATCAATAGAAAAGGTATCAATGATTTGATTTTGTTTTAAATCTGTATAAACTACATCAGCAATAACTTGTGCAGATTTAGTTTGTAAAACTTCAGTAAATCTAGCTTTTACAGTTATGATTTTATCAATCTTAATATCATTTCCTAAGCTATCTTTTTTTACATTTCCATTTCTATCTAATAGATATTCCCAACCATCAACGATTTGCTTTTGCCTAAGCACTTGTGTTTCATTAATACGCTCTGGTGAAACATTTATTTGTTTTAATTGTAATTGCATCGCAAAATCATAATCTAAAGTATTATTAGCATTTGCATGGTAGGTTGTCCAAAACTCATTCAATCCGTATGTGTTAAAATCAACCAATTCAGCTTCTAATTGTTGTGGAATTATTTGATGTGTTTGGTTTTGAATAGACACATGCACATAATCCATACCTGTTTCATGAGCTTCAGCCATTAAGCTTCTGTTTTCTTCAAAATTCGGATTAATTTGTTCAATATAACTGAATATTCCATGAGCCTTTCTAGCATTAAATTTATCTCCAGAATCCAGCAGTGTAATACCTTGACCAATTAAATACTCAGACGTTTTATATCTATAATCTACAATTTCAGAACTGTAATCATTAAAATCTAAGTTCAATGTTTTACCATTTATTTTTAAAGGCATCACACGCTTAATGGCGTTTTGTCTTGCTTCTAAATCTAAATAAATATTATATATGGTTTTAAATTGCTCAGGATTTCCATCTTTTTTAAGATGCTCAAGATCATTTAAATCTTCTTCTAATACTTTATAGTATGCATCCTCAAGCATTACAATATAATCTTGCTTACGGTTTTTGTCTTTATTGTTTTCGAGTTTTCTTAACGCTTCAGAAATGGCTTCATCGTAATTACCATGGCTAATTGCGGTTTCAATTTGTTTTTTAGCACTACAAGATATTAGTACTGAAACAAGGACTGTTAAGAGTAGAAATCTTTTCATAATGTTAGGTTTTTATTGGTTATATATTAATAAATCCAATTATGATGCCAAACTTTAAAGCTAGCTCCACTTCGAGTGATTTTGGAGTATGAGAAAATATATCCAGAAGCATTTGTAAACCTATTGTTTGCGATACAATATTGCCAAAATACAATTTCACTAAAACTTATGAATTGGGAATATTTTAATGTAATTCAATTAAACAGACGTTAAAGATTTTCGTTTCTTTGTAAACCAATTAAAAGTCTCATGTTTCATACAGAAAACGGTTGTTTTCATTCTATAGAATTGCATTCGGAAATACTTCCAAAGCAATTTACATTTCCGTTTTATTACACACCACATCCATTATGTGTTAATGCAGCAGATGAAGTAAAGGATTACTTAAATACACAAACAGATTTTGAACATAATTTTGGTTTGGATGAAAGCAAAACATCTTTAAAAATCGGAAAAATGTTTGGTGTAATGATTGTTGAAAATTTAGAAGGACAATTAGGTTATATCACAGCATTTTCAGGAAAATTAGCCGAGAGCAATCATTTAAAAGGGTTTGTGCCTCCGATTTATGATACGTTGAATAAAGATGGATTTTACAAACAAAATGAAGCTCATTTAAATGATTTAACTACTAAAATTGAAGCTTTAGAAAAGAATCCGGAATTAGAAAAAGCTGAAATAAATTTAAAACTAACAAGATTAAGTAGTATTCAAAAGCTTGAAAATTTTAAGAATAATGCTAAAGCTGAAAAACAAAAACGAAAACAACGTAGAGTAGAAGCAGAGCATAATCTTAATGACTCAGAAAAAAACATACTTTTTGAAAGTTTAAAGCAGCAAAGTATTCAGAGTAATATTGATTTAAAATATTTAAAGTTGAATCTTGAAGCTGAGGTTGAATTGGCTGAAAAGAATTTAGCAGCTTTAGTAAAACCTATTGAAGCTTTAAAAATAGAAAGGAAAACACTTTCAGCACGTTTGCAAAAAGAAATCCATGAGCATTATCGATTTTTAAATGCTAAAGGAGAAACTAAAGATTTAATCGATATTTTTAAAAGTACAGATATAGGAAAACCACCTGCAGCTGCAGGAGAATGCGCAGCTCCTAAATTATTTCAATATGCTTACCAGAATAAACTTAAGCCTATTGTAATGGCAGAGTTTTATTGGGGAATTTCGCCAACAGCAGAAGTTAGAAAGCATGGACAGTTCTATTCATCTTGTCGTAGTAGATGTGAACCTATTTTAGGTCATATGATGCAAGGTTTAAATGTTGAACCAAATCCTATAGAGTTAGCTGGTGTGTTTAAAGGTAAATTAGATATCATTTATGAGGACGATTTTCTTTTAGTTCTTAATAAACCACACGAGTTTTTATCAGTCCCAGGGAAAACAATTAAGGATTCTGTTTTAACCAGAATGCAAACTTATTTACCAAATGCAACAGGTCCTTTGTTATTGCATCGTTTAGATATGTCAACGTCTGGATTGTTGTTGGTTGCAAAAAATGAGAGAACGCACAAAAAACTTCAAAAACAGTTTATAGAACGTAAAGTTAAAAAGCGTTATGTTGCTTTATTAGATGGAACTCTAGAAACTAAAGAAGGTGAAATAGATTTACCACTTCGTGTAGATTTAAATAATAGGCCAAGACAACTGGTTTGTTATGAACATGGTAAAAAAGCAACGACTAAGTATAAAGTTGTTGCTATTGAGGCTAATAAAACAAGAATACATTTTTATCCAATCTCAGGGAGAACACATCAGTTAAGAGTGCATGCAGCGCATTATAAAGGATTAAATACACCAATAGTTGGTGATGATTTGTATGGTACAGTATCAAACCGTTTGCATCTTCATGCTGAGACTTTGAGTTTTGAGCATCCTGTAAAAAAAGAATGGGTAAGTTTTAGTTGTGAAGCTCCGTTTTAAGTTGGTGGTTTTTCAATAGATTGTCTTCCGTATTAACTTTCAGATTAATGCAAAAAAAAGACCAAAGTAATTGAACTTCGGTCTTCATATATATTTTTAGCTTACTGCTTATTTCTTCTTTTTCTTAGAATCAAAAACAGGTAGTAATTGTGTTTTTACAGAACCAAAACCAATTCTAATATCATCATTTTCGCAATAACCTCTCATAATAACCGTATCGTTATCATTGATAAATTTACGTTCCGTACCATCTTTTAGCTTTAAAGGTTTTGTTCCTTTCCAGCTTAGTTCTAGCATAGAACCGTAAGAATCTGGTGTCGGACCAGAAATAGTTCCACTTCCCATCATATCTCCTGCATTAATAGGGCAACCATTAACAGTATGATGCGCTAATTGTTGCGCCATATTCCAGTACATGTATTTAAAATTCGATTTACTAACCACTGTTTCTTTAGCTCCTTTTGGCTGAATACCAACTTCTAAATTAATATCAAAACTCTTTTTACCTTTAGTTTGTAAATACTCTAATGGTTTAGGCGTTTGTTTAGGGCTTTCAGTTCTAAAAGGCTCTAAAGCATCTAAAGTTACAATCCAAGGTGACATTGATGATGCAAAACTTTTTCCTAAGAATGGTCCAAGTGGTACATATTCCCATTTCTGAATATCGCGAGCAGACCAATCATTAAATAATACCAATCCGAAGATATATTCTTCAGTTTCTTCAATAGGAATTGGTTCACCTAAATCATTAGCGTCTGTTGTGATAAAAGCCATCTCTAATTCAAAATCCACCAATTTTGAAGGTCCAAAAACAGGTTTGTCTGCACCTTCTGGCAACGTTTGTCCTTGTGGACGATGAATTGGAATTCCTGAAGGAATAATAGAAGAACTTCTACCATGATAACCCACAGGCATGTGCACCCAATTTGGTAATAACGCATTCTCTGGATCTCTAAACATTGCGCCAACGTTAGTTGCGTGTTCTTTACTAGCGTAGAAATCAGTATAATCACCAACTTGTATTGGTAACTGCATTTCAATTTCATCTAAACGAAATAAAATAGTTTCCTTATGTGGAACATTATTTTTTAAAGTATCATTTTCTGCATCAAAAATTTGTGCGATTCTGTTTCTAACTAAACGCCAAGTTTTTCTTCCATCAGCAATAAAATCATTTAAAGTATCCTGTAAAAAGATGTCATCTGTTAAAGGGATACCTTCAAAATAGCCTAATTGATGTAAAGCACCAAGGTCAATCGCAGTATCACCAATTCTAGTTCCGATAGTAATAATGTCGTCTCTGGTTAAGAAAACACCGAAAGGAATGTTCTGAATTGGAAAATCTGAAGTCTTACCGACATGTAACCATGACGTTCTATCTGGATTATTGGCTGATAATGGCATATTGCAATTGTTGATTAAATGTTCATTAATTTCTATTCAAACCTACATAATTTTTGATATTTAAACTAATGTATTCACTATTTTTGTATTGATTTAACAAACACAATAAATATGCAACGCGACGAACAAATTTTTGAACTCATTAAAGCTGAAAAAGAACGCCAAATTGATGGTATAGAATTAATAGCATCAGAGAATTTTGTTAGCGACCAAGTTATGGAAGCTGCAGGTTCTGTATTAACTAATAAATATGCTGAAGGCTATCCTGGTAAGCGCTATTATGGTGGTTGCGAAGTAGTTGATGAAGTTGAAAACATTGCTATTGATAGAGCAAAGACTTTGTTTGGTGCTGCTTATGCTAATGTACAGCCGCATTCTGGGAGTCAGGCAAATACAGCAGTTTTTCATGCGTGTTTAAAACCTGGTGATACTATTTTAGGTTTCGATTTATCTCATGGTGGACACTTAACACATGGTTCTCCTGTTAATTTTTCGGGTAAATTATATAATCCTACATTTTATGGTGTAAAGAAAGATACAGGTTATATTGATTATGATATGTTAGCTGATCAAGCTAAAAAAGAACAGCCAAAATTGATTATTGCTGGTGCTTCTGCTTATTCTAGAGATATCGATTTTGCTAAATTTAGAGAAGTTGCTGATAGTGTTGGTGCAGTTTTATTAGCAGATATTTCGCATCCTGCAGGTTTAATTGCTAAAGGAATTTTAAACGATCCAATGCCTCATTGTCATATTGTGACGACTACAACGCACAAAACGTTGCGTGGACCAAGAGGTGGAATGATTATGATGGGAGAAAATATTGATAACCCATTTGGTATTACTTTAAAGAACGGTAAACTTCGTAAAATGTCTGGTTTATTAGATTCTGGTGTTTTTCCAGGAAACCAAGGTGGACCATTAGAACATATTATTGCTGCAAAAGCTATTGCTTTTGGTGAAGCATTAACAGATGAGTTTTTACATTATATGTTACAAGTAAAGCACAATGCTGATGCTATGGCAAAAGCTTTCGTTGCTAAAGATTACAACTTAATTTCTGGAGGTACTGATAACCACATGATGTTAATTGACCTTAGAAATAAAAATATTACAGGTAAAGATGCAGAAAACGCTTTAGTGAAAGCAGATATTACAGTGAACAAAAACATGGTACCGTTTGATACAGAATCTCCTTTTGTAACTTCTGGTATTAGAGTTGGTACACCTGCAATTACAACAAGAGGTTTAAAAGAAACTGATATGCCTTACGTGGTAGATTTAATTGATGAAGTTTTAATGAATCATGATAATGATACTGTTTTAGCTGGTGTCGCTGAAAAAGTAAATGCATTAATGGGAGGACGTGCTTTATTTAATGCATAAAATATAGACTATGTTACACTGAACTTGTTTCAGTATCTCATATTAGTTGAACTATAAATTTATAATTAAAAGCCTTTCAATTTATTTTGAAGGGCTTTTTCTATATATCAAAATAAGATTCAAGATTAATGAAATAGTTAAAATAATTCCTGCTATGATTATTTGGTTGATCGATAAATTTTTAAAATCAGGTCGTCTTACTTTTTCTATAACGACTAGTATAAAAGGTATTGCCAAAAGACAATTAAAGGTTAACCATAGATACTTGAGTATTTCAATTAAAAATTTTGAGAAATTGAGTTTTGATTTCAAAATACCTGAGATTATTTAATCTTCAAAAGTTGTGTGAATGTATGCACCAGCATCGATTGAACTTGTTCTAGATTCACCATTAATGTCATTATCCACACCAAACGTAGAGGTGTTAATGGCATTAGCTGCAGAATCATTTCCTATTCGCATTAAGTTTTCAAAAGGGTCTTCAAAATCTGGATCTTCATTAAAAACGTTGTTCTCGAAAAAAGTAACATTGTCAAAATCGTAATTACCAGTACCAGAAAGCGTTTCGTTGTTGAATCTTAGTAAACAATTATTAAATTTATAGTTAAAGGTATTTCCGGCATTTTCTATTAAAAACTCAGGATTATCATTACCATAAATAATACAATTGTTAAAATTAGCTTCAACTAAACCAAATACAGTAGGTGTTCCGTTTTCATCTAAAACAAAATCGTTTAATAGTAGCGCAGGGAAATCCCTAAAACTGCTATTCCAGTAATTAGCAATGGTACAATGTGTAAAATTATATTTTCCACCTAATGTGCCTGCAAAAGCAGATTGACCACAATTGTTTATAACCACATTTTCTGCTGTAATAGAAGTCGCAGTTCCTCTAATTCCGAAACTACTTGTATTATAGATTTGCGTATTTGTAATGGTTAATTTATCGTTAGTAGCATCTCGGTTGCCATCTGCAATAATACCAATTGTAGCATTTTTTATTGTTGCATAATTAATGCTGATATTTTCACTTCCGTTAAAAAGCCAAATAGTTCCCCATTGACCAGGGATATCCTCGTAAAGCGGTTCTAGTCTGTCACCTTGTAAAATCACTTCGTTTTCAAGAGTTTCTTGATTTGTACTTATGTCTCCATTGATGTTTAAAGTGGCACCATCAGTTACAATAATCCCAGAATCGGCATGGAAATGCACACGTGCACCAGCTTCCATCGTTAAGGTTTTACCTGTGTCAACGCCTGCGTAACCATAGATGACATAAGGTTTTTCGTTGGTGAATGTAAGTTCGCTATCTTCAAGAAAACGTCCTTGCAATGCTGTTTCATCAGGTGTACCGTCGCCATCAACATCAAACGTTAAGGTCTCAATAATATTTGTATCTTCATCTCTAGATGGATAAATAAAAACGGCATCTTTTACTAATGTCACCACGTCTATATCTTGTTGATTACTACCTGCATCAAATAAAATACGATCCGTATATAAAAACTGATTACCTAAGCTTCCTAGTGTTGAAATATCTATGGTTGTTTCAATAAAAATGAACAAACTGTCATTTGCTAATAATTCTACATCTTCAAAAAATTTCCCTTCTTGTTCACCCTCTAAACCTGTTGTGCCATCAACATTCATTCTGTAGTATGAACTAGTACCGTTTTCAAGTTGTATTGTCGGAATCACAATATCATCATCACTGCGATTATATACTTTTAAGTTATAAGTACTAGAACCAATGTTTGTAAAAACGGTATCTAAATAGATGGTGTCTTTTGCAAATTCTAAGTTTCCTTGGCTTGGTGAAAATTCAAAATCGTTACGGCAAGAGCTCCAAAAAAGTAAGATTCCGAAACAAAGTAAAAATGATAGCAATCGCTTCATAAAGTGATAAATATAATTAAGGCTTAAAAATATAACTTTTGAAGTTAGGATTTATTATAGTTTGGGTATAAATTAAATGAGGTTTGTCATTCTGAGGAAAGCATGACCAAAGAATCTTTATTTTATAATATAATTTAGTAGTTTCCGTCAGTTTGAGTGAATGTGATGCCGTTTTTGCATCAAATTTGTATCGAGAATATTATATTCAATTTACTATTAGGTTCTCGATACGATTTTTCATTCTTAAAAATCAATCTAAATAACGAGCTAATAAAGTAAAAATAAAGGTTAATCCTTAGTTACTGACTCTTCGCCATATTGCTCTAATAGAATTAAAAATAGTTGACTATTTAAAACAAGCTCTTCTAGTAATAGCATTTTGTTTTCGTCTTTTAGTAATTCAGAACTTATTTGTTTGGCTTCGCAGAAATCATAAAATAGATGCGTTTTATCTTCTGAAATTTTTAAATCTTTAGTCATTAATTCTTTATTGAAAAATGAACTTTTCTCGAATAAAGAATCCATTTGAGTGTATGTAATGGGTTGATAAATAGGAGCGACGTATTTATCATTATCTTTAAATAGTTTAGCAACCAAGCCAATGACTGCTAAAATATCTACTCCACCTGTTGCATTTGCAGGTTTGTACAAGTGCGGATTATTCTTTATGTCTTCTTTTAATATATGTTGAAGGTCATTGTTGTAGGTTTCTTCTTTGAAAACAGGTTGTTCCGGTTCTGCTATGATTTCAACTTCATCGAGTTCGTTTAGTATTTCTTTAAGTTCAAAAACGGCAACACCATTAAAATGGATATCTTTTAAAACAACTGTTTTTTTATGATAGAATAAGGATTCAAACAAAATACTGTCGTTCACTTTTGCTTCTATTTTGAAATCACCATCTGTATTGGTTAGAGTTAATCTGCCTTGCGTTTTATTGTAGACTTTTATGTTTTTTACAACGCCTTTTTCGTCATAAATTTTTCCGCTTAAAGTCTGAGCATTATTAATAAAAGGTAAGACTAATAGAAATAGAAGAATGGTAGTTTTTTGCATGATTGAATTGATTGATGCCTTAAAGAAAAGGGATTCAATTGATAATCAGCAATTCATTAAAAAAACTTTAACCTAAAGAAATGTTAAGGTAATTAATTTATTAGGTAGTTATTAAGTGAAATGTGGTCACTGAGTGAAGTAGAAGTGCAACCAGAATCTATAGTAAAACACTTTAATCAAAAAGCTCACCAATTTTAGGAATAATACGAGTAGGTCGCTGTGTTTTATTATCAATTAAACACCATTTTGCTTTGGATTTTACAATGAGTTCATCGGTCTCTGCATTGATGATTTCGACATGTCTAATGGTTGAAACACCTTCGGCTTTTGGGACATAAGTTTTTAAAAGCAGTTTATCGCCTAGTAACGCTTGACTTTTGTACTCAATAAAATGATTAACCAAAAACCAAGAATAAGTTTCTAATATGTCTTTTGTAGCATAAGTTAACCAATGGTCTTTAGCAATATCTTGAACCCATTGCACATAACGCACATTATTAACATGGTTAAGGTCGTCGATATCATCTTGTGAGACAGTTATGGTTTTTTCGAATACTTTCATCCTTGTTTTTTGATGTATAAAGATATTATTTATTGCTAAACAACCTTTTAATTCCGTAGAAGAATTTACCAAAAGCAGTTCTTTCTTGTTCTCCGTTATTTATTGCTTCTTTTTTGGTTAAGCGTTTAGCTTTTCGTTTTTTCCTTTTGCAGTCTATATTGCTTTGATAATTGTAGGAAACAAAACCAACTGCAGCATAATCATCAAAACAACTATCGTCTTTTAATGCAATAGTCATTGTATAGGTTGTGTTTAATATCAATTTTTGAGTTTCCATGCCTACATAACTCAATTCTAGAGTTTCTCCTATTTTTCCTTTAATTGTAAAATTTCCATCAAAATCTGTATGTGCTTCTCTTGATGTTCCTTTAAGAATTATAGTAGCACCAGGTAGAGGTAAACCATCAATAGCTGTTGTAACTGTGCCAACATATATATGTTCATTCAAAATAGAAGTTGCTATTTTGCCTTTTAACATTGGTCTTATTATGGCGTCTTGTTTTATTGGTTCGCCTTGTGCAAATGCGTTTTGACTTCCTAAAGCCATAAAAGCAAATAGGCCAGAAGCAGCTAACGACCAATAATTATTTTTGTCTTTTCTGGCTAAAACTATGTCTCTATCTAATTGTTGGGTTTTAAAACGACCACAAAGACTGCCTTTAGACTCTAGGGATTTTATAATTTGCTCATCAGTTTGTTTGCTAAAGTCTACAACGGTTTTATTACAAGATGCACAATGACGACCTTGATCTTTAGGTGTCATTTTGTTCCAATCCTCATGGCAAGGTTTAGGTATGTTTATAGTAATAACTTTTCTCATGGTTGCTTTGATTTATAGATAAAAGAACCAAAAGTTAATTTAGTTATACAATTAAGAATGAGTAAACAGACCTTTTGGGTGAGTAAAGGCTATAATTTTTATTGTGCTTCTATTTTAACTTCAAAAAGTTTATCCCAATTTTTACCAGTAACAAATATAGTTTCACGTTCTGGGTTATAAGCAATTCCGTTAAGTACATCTAGTTCTGGATGCTGCTTTACTAATTTTCTTAAAGATTCAAAATTAATAACACCTTCAACACCTCCTGTTTTTGGGTTTATAATGGCAACTCCGTTTCTTTGATAGATATTTGCGAATATTTTTCCATCAATCCATTCCAGTTCATTAAGACTTGGTATTTTTCCTTTTTGAGTATAAACTTCAATATGACTTTGCTCTGTAAGGTTTTCAGGATTTAAAAGATAGATTTTTTCCGTACCATCAGATTTATATAATGTTTTTCCGTCATTACAAATTCCCCAACCTTCTTTACTAGTTCCGTAATTAAAGCTACTTAGTTTTTCAAATGTATTTACATCGTAAACAAATCCGCGTTCAGCTTGCCAAGTCAGTTGGTAGATTTTATCGTTTAGAACAGTTAAGCCTTCTCCAAAATATTGATCTTCTAAATCTATATTTTTTAAGATGTCTCCAGTTTCAAAATTTACTTTTCTTAGTTTAGATTCTGTTCGTTGTCCTGTACTTTCATATAATTCACCATTATAAAATTCTAAGCCTTGTGTATAAGATGTAATATCGTGAGGGAAGGTGTTTACAATTTCGAAAGTGTAAATTGTAGGTATCACATTATTATAGACAATCACTGATTTAGTTACGGTCTCAGTGTTATCACCAACTTTTACTTTAGCTGTAATAGTCTTATTACCAAGTGTTATGTTATTTAAAATAGCATTGTTTTCTATAGACTTACCACTCATTTCATAGGTAACACTAGAGATATTTAAATTCTTTGGATTATTAATAGATAACTGAAGCGTATCACCAAGCATTAATGATTGGTCATTTATTTTAATAGATAAACTCGATTTTTTTGAAGTATTTGTGTCTCCACAATTTGTTAAAAACAGAGTTAATGTGAAGAGAATGAAATATTTAGAAAGTTGCATAAGTTGGGTTTGAATTTTTAGCAAGTTATTAAATTAAATTCAGTTTAAAAATCTCTATATAATTATTGTGTAAGTATTAAAAGATTGTATATTTGCGGCTGGCAAGTCCTACACAACCAGCTCCTGTTGAATCCTCCAGGGCGGGAACGCAGCAAAGGTAAATGGTCGTAGCGGTGTGATGTAGGTAGCTTGCCTTTTTTTATACAATAAACTGAAATCTTGAAAGCCACAGCGCATCAAGATTTTTTTGTTTTATAGCAATTATTAATGTTCTTATAAATGTCTACTAATTTAAGAATTTGTATTTTCGAAATCATAATATATTATAAGGTATGTCTAAAGTTGTATTAATAACAGGTGGATCTTCTGGAATAGGAAAATCTGTAGGTGAGTTTCTTCAAACTAAAGGTTTTAAAGTCTATGGAACGAGCAGGAATCCTGATAATTATCCTAATAGTAAATTTCCTATTGTTGCTTTAGATGTTACCAAACCAGATACTATTTCTAAGTGTGTTTTTGATGTTTTAGCTCAAGAATCTAAGATTGATATCTTACTGAATAATGCAGGTGCAGGTATCACAGGACCAATTGAAGAAATACCAGATGAAGAAATAAAACGCAATTTTGAAACCAATTTCTTTGGGCCAATCAATGTTATTAAAGCCGTTTTACCGTCTATGAGAAAACAGAATTCAGGTTTAATTATAAACGTTACATCTATTGCTGGTTATATGGGTTTACCATATAGAGGTGTTTATAGCGCGAGTAAAGGCGCTTTAGAGTTAATTACGGAAGCCTTTAGAATGGAATTAAAAGCTTTTAATATTAATATGACAAATGTTGCACCTGGAGATTTTGCCACCAACATTGCAGCAGGTCGTTATCACGCACCAGCTTTAGAGAATTCGCCATACAAAGAAACATATGGAAAAACCTTGAGTATGATGGATGAGCACGTCGATAGTGGCAGTGACCCAAAACAAATGGCGGAAGCTATTTATAAAATTATTGAGTCTAAAAACCCTAAAATTCATTATAAAGTGGGTGCTTTTTTACAGAAATTCTCAATTGTTTTAAAACGAATTCTTCCAGATGCTGTTTATGAGAAAATGTTGATGAATCATTATAAGTTGTAGAGATTTATATGCTGAATAAAAATAACGAATTTAAAGGTCTTTCTATAAGAGCATTGGTTGCTTTAGGAACCTTTTCTTTGAAACTTTATTCTAAGAAATATCATATTAATAATTCGGATTTAGATGAATTCATTGATTTAAATTTGAAATTATTGATTGCTGAAGATTTATTAAAATGGAATAATGAATTTAGCTCTGTGGAAGTTACAGGACTTGGAGATCCTTTTCCGATAGATCTAGTTGAAAAATATCCAGAGCATAGTTTAAAATTAGATCTAATTACTCAAAATATAAGAGAGATTAGCGCCTCTCAAATTTATGGTTCTTGGAATTCGGATTTAACTTATAAACTACTTTATCATGTACAAGAGTTGTGTGATATTGAAATTAATCGAGAATTTAATCTTAATTTATTCAAAGAGCATAATCCAGGGACAGAAGGTTGGGGAACAATTGTATCAGAGAATTTGGTTGGTAAATGGCTAATTCAATTGAAATATTAGGAAGAAATGAAAAACATAACCATCACATTACTATTTGCAATTTTAATTATAGGATGTAAACAAAAAACAGAAAAGCCTTTAGAAGAGGTGTCTCAAGAAGCAACAGAGATTTTATTTCAAGTAAAAGCAACAGATAAAGATGATGTTGATTATTATGAAGAAGGAATTATTCCTTGGTTTTCTATAGCCTACACAGAACCCGAATTAAATAACTTAATTGATAAAGATAAGATTGTACTTACTGAGACTAAAGCCATTTTAATTATTGATTATCCTCTAAAAAATCCTGTAGAGATTGAAATAACTGCTTCAGATTCCAAAGGATTTTCTCGTAAAGATTTAGCATTACAGATAAGTCTATCGTATAAGATGATTTATAAAATAGAGGAGGAGTCTGCAGAAATAAAAACCATTCCTATAGAAGAGCGAAAAACTTTAAGAAACAGAAATGAAACCAACGGAACCTATGGAATTTGGGGACATGATATTGGTGATCTTGTTATGCCAGCTGCTGTAATTAGAAAAAATGATAAAGGCGAAGTGATAATTGATTTAATCATAGAATCGTAATTTATTAATTCTTAAAAGCACAGAATTGGTACATTATTTGTGCCATTACGCACAAATCATCAATCATGAAATCATTAAAATTTTTAATTCTCTTCGTTTGTGTGTTATGTCTTAGCTGCGAGAATATTGTAGATTGTATTATTAATAGAAGACCAGAGATTCCCGATAAATCCTTTGACTTAGGGAATATTGGCTATTACTACAATGAAGAATTAACTTCAGAAATTAAGAATGAACCTAACGATAATTACTATGACTATTATTATGATGTTTATGGAAATTTACCAGATGGTTTAGAACTATATTCAGATTTTAGAACTGCTTCTATTGAAGGTTTTCCTGAAGTTTCTGGGAGTTTTACTTTTACAATTCATCTGTCTGTGGATCCGCCAGAATACTATGATGAAGATACGCAAGAATGGGAAGATAATTTGTGTTCCTATTCAACTTCAAAAGAATTTACCATTATTATCAATTGATTTCGCTATGATAATATATTCCTAAAAACATACATTTAAAATAGTTGAAAGTCGTAATTTAGCAACAACTAAAATCACAACAATTCAAATTTATTTTACATGAAATTTTTTATCGATACAGCAAACCTAGAGCAGATTAAAGAAGCTCAAGACATGGGTATTTTAGATGGTGTAACAACAAACCCATCATTAATGGCAAAAGAAGGTATTACGGGTACCAACAATATATTAAAGCATTATGTTGACATTTGTAATATTGTAGAAGGTGATGTTTCTGCAGAAGTTATTTCTACGGATTTCGAAGGCATGGTGAGAGAAGGTGAAGCTTTGGCTGAACTTCATGATCAAATTGTTATTAAATTACCAATGATTAAAGATGGTATTAAAGCTTGTAAGTATTTCTCTGATAGAGGAATTAAAACAAACGTTACTTTAGTATTTTCTCCTGGTCAGGCTTTATTAGCAGCAAAAGCTGGTGCAACTTATGTATCTCCTTTTATTGGTCGTTTAGATGATATTTCTACAGATGGATTAAACCTTATTGCAGAAATTAGACACATCTATGATAACTACGCTTTTGAAACTCAAATTTTAGCAGCTTCTGTACGTCATACAATGCATGTTATTGATTGTGCAAAATTAGGTGCAGATGTTATGACAGGTCCTTTAAGTTCTATTACAGGTTTATTAAAGCACCCTTTAACTGATGCAGGTTTAGCTAAATTCTTAGCAGATTATAATAAAGGAAACTAAGTTTTAAACTTATACTATTTAAAGAGCATCTTGTTGTACAATAAGATGCTTTTTTTGTAGCAAATTTTCAAGTGTCTCATCAAATTCTGAACTAAAGATATTGACATTAGGATGAAGTATAATGCCATGTTTATCTACAATAATAGACTTATTAAGATAATTAACCGCTAATGTTTTTCGGGCAGCTTTAGAGTTCTTAAACTTAAATTCATTAATAGTTGGGAAATTGTAATTATTAATAATATTCTTCCAGAATTTATCGTCATTATCATTAACATTGATAGAAATAAAGTCCATTTGAGGATACTTTGATTTCAACCTTTCTACCATATAGTGGCTATTTCTATATTGCGATTTAGAATTAGAAGACCAAAAATATATGATTGTTGGTTTTGTAATAATGGAATCTATATAATGTTCTGTATCATTATAACTTACCAATTCAATATTTGGCAATGGATTGCCTTGACGTAATAGTTTTAAAGAAGAAACAAGTTCTTTCATATAAGACTTGTCTTCCTCGTTAGTGCTTTTCCTTAAGTAATAATCAAGTAATTCATTAGCTTCATCTTCAGTGTGATTATTACTAATATATTCTCTCGCTTTGTATTTAAGTAAGTTGTTTTTTATAGCTGTATCACTAATAATACTATCAATTAAATCGAGCTTTGTTTTATTATAACCCATTGCATGTCTATTAAATTTGCTATGGTAAGGGTTGTTTTTGTAATAATCGTTGATTGCTAAATTGTCAATGTTAGAGAATAAAAAACGGTTATAAGCGAAGAAATGACTTAAGTGATTGGCATTATAATCAATGTCGTTTCTATGATTAAAAAAGTTTTCAGGTAAATCCTTGATATGAATCATTTTATTATTCCCAAAGTACGCAAACGGATAAATTTCCTTGTCTGCATAAGTATTGTAGTTAATATTAGCTTCTACAATAGATTTAAAAAATTCAGACTCTTCATTTTTAAGTAAAAATTCATCAAAATCTGCCAACTGCCTTAAACGTCTGTTTTCTACAAACTCAAAAAAAGCTTCGGGTTCCATTTTAGAATACTTAACCAGTTGCTTAGCTTCCTTTTCGTTAGATAAATAGGTTTTAAGAAGGTAATTGTTCTTTTTGGCACCACTACCAGTAAACACTAAAGATTCGTCAAAATCGTAAGTATTTAATCTTATCATTATGCTATCGTCTGGCTCTAATAACATCATTTGATATTCGCCACCATGTGTAATAGAATGCAAACCAGGTTGAAGATTTTCTATTTTATGTAGAAATCTATTATTCTCATCTAAAGTAATAGAATCTACAATTTTACCCTTGGTGTTGTAAAGTACAACACTCTTATTTTTTGGGTTTACAATTTCACCACCGATATACGCATACTCACTAGTATTGGCTCCTTTAAAATGGCATCCAAAAGTAACAGACAGCAAAGTAACAGCAATTACGATATTTCGAGTAAGCATGGGATTTATGTATAAGATTGTCTAACAAAAATATACGTTGATGAGCTCAACTCTTGTTAATACCTCGTTAAAACTTGTTATAAGGATTATAAATTTCGACTAATCACATAAAGTTAAGGTGATTAGATGTTTTATTCTAATGTATTAAAGCAATAAACAAAAGCATTTCTTAATTTTTAAGGCATAAAAAGGAAGATAAATCTCCAATAATTCAAAAAATAAGAATTATTTAAAATTCCTAGTCTTGTTAATTAGTTGAGTTTGCGTTTAATTTTCTACTTTTGCAATCTCAAAAAATCACCTTAAATTTCAATAAGGTCAACAGAATAAAGTTATAAATTATGTTATCAGTTTCTAATCTTTCGGTTCAATTCGGAAAACGCATACTATTTGATGAAGTAAGTACCACATTTAACAATGGTAATTGCTACGGAATTATTGGTGCCAATGGTGCCGGAAAATCTACATTTTTAAAAATCATTGCTGGCAAAATGGATCCAACTTCTGGAAGCGTGCATTTAGAGCCCGGAAAGCGTATGTCTGTTTTAGAACAAAATCATAATAAGCATGATGAAGACACTGTTTTAGAAACCATCTTAAAAGGAAACAAACCATTATATAAGTTAAAGACAGAAATCGATGCACTTTACGCTGATTATACAGATGCAAATGCAGAGAAAATTGGTGAGCTTCAGGTTCAGTTTGAAGAAATGAATGGTTGGAATGCAGATAGTGATGCTGCAGCGATGTTATCTAACTTAGGTATTAAGGAAGATTACCATTATTCTTTAATGAAAGATTTAGATGGTAAGCAAAAAGTACGTGTATTATTAGCACAGGCTTTATTTGGAAATCCGGATTTGTTAATCATGGATGAGCCTACCAATGACTTGGATTACGAAACTATTACTTGGTTAGAAAACTTCTTAGCTAACTACGATAATTGTGTGATTGTTGTTTCTCACGATAGACACTTTTTAGATTCTGTTTGTACACATATTTCTGATATTGATTTCGGAAAAATTAACCATTTCTCTGGTAACTATACGTTTTGGTATGAGTCATCTCAGTTAGCAGCAAGACAACACGCACAACAGAATAAAAAGGCCGAAGAGAAAAAGAAAGAATTAGAGGATTTTATCCGTCGTTTCTCAGCTAACGTTGCAAAGTCTAAACAGGCAACGAGTAGAAAGAAAATGATTGATAAATTAAATATCTCAGACATTAAACGTTCTAGTCGTCGTTATCCTGCTATTATTTTTGAGCGTGATCGCGAAGCTGGTGACCAGATTCTAAATGTTGAAGGTCTAAGCGCAAGTTTAGAAAATGAAGTTTTATTTAAGGATATAGACATTAATTTGAATAAAGGAGATAAGGTGGTCGTGTATTCTAAAGACTCTAGAGCAACAAGCGCATTTTATCAAATATTAAATGGTAAAGAACAGGCAGACTCTGGTAAGTTTAATTGGGGAGTTACAACCACACAATCTTATTTGCCATTAGATAACAGTGAGTTCTTTAATAACAAATTAACTTTAGTAGATTGGTTACGTCAATGGGCACAAACGGAAGAGGAGAGAGAGGAAGTGAATATTAGAGGATTCCTTGGTAAAATGATTTTTAGTGGAGAAGAAGCTTTAAAAACGTCAGATGTATTATCTGGAGGTGAGAAAGTACGTTGTATGCTTAGTCGAATGATGATGACAAGAGCTAATGTTTTAATGTTAGACGAACCAACAAATCACTTAGATTTAGAAAGTATTACAGCGTTTAACAATTCTTTAAAAAACTTTAAAGGAACCATAATGTTAACCACTCACGATCACGAGTTTGCACAAACTGTTGGTAATAGAATTATAGAGTTAACACCAAATGGCGTTATTGATCGTCACACTACTTTTGATGAGTACATGAGTGATAAGAAAATAAAGGAGTTACGTGAAAAGATGTACGGAATGTCTTTATAAACGTTTTTAATATTTAAAAAAAGCTAGTATGAAAATACTAGCTTTTTTTGTTTAATGTTTTATAAAGCGAATATTTTTATAAGTGCCATTAAAATTAAACCGAGCAAAATAAATACCTTCAGCAAGTGAACTTACATTAATTTGTGACGTGTTTAACTCTAAAGTATTAGTTGTTATGAGTTTACCGTCTGTAGCGTAAATAAAAACTTCCACATTATTGTTGGTCAAGTCTTCAGATAATTCAATATTTAATTTATCTGTTGTAGGGTTGGGATATATATTTAATTGAGATAGATTTAATACCACTTCATCATTAGATAATAGTGCACTGTAGCATTGATTACTATAAGCAGAACTGCCTTCTGTACTTGCACTTAAAACAGCTGTTTCATCTTTACAAATACATCTACCATCATCTGCTTGATACGTCATAAAAGGTGCATCTGTTTCAAATGCTTTAAATGTACATTGCTCAAAAGTTAGAGGGTCAGTTACAGTTTGGGTATTATGATTCCAGTTAGTAAAGAGTGTATTGCCATCGGCATAAAAATTATTCCCACTTGTTAAATTAAAATCACAAGGTTTAAAAAATAGCAAATATAAAATCCCACCTTCTGGTCCAGCAGCTCCACCACCAATATTAACAGCAATAGTGCCATCACCTCTTAAGTCTCCAACAAATGAAATAGATCTAGAAAATCGTTCTTCACTATCAAGTACAATATCAAAACCGCCATCTGTATTATTTAGTCTAGTAAATGTTTTTACTGTTTTATCAGGATTTAAGTATAATATATAAGCCCAACCTTCATTTTGTTGATTCGCACCAGTAACCAAATCAGGTATTCCATCGCCATTTAAATCACCAACAGCTGCCAATGCATGTCCAAATTGCGCACCTACTGAACCATTAGGATTTGTACCTAAAGTTAATGCGTCAGTAAACCCATTTAAACCTTCTGTAATTTTAAGTTTACTAACTACGTTAAACGTATTTGCGTCTAATGATAACATCCATATAGCACCTTTTCCGCCATCAGACATAAACGCGCCAACCGCTAATTCTAAAGTGCCATCATCATCTATATCACCAAGCATTGCAGTTTCTCTACCACCAAACTCGTCACCATTTGCTAATCCGGTTCCAAAACCACCTTGAGTAGAACTTATAGTGACAATATCACTTGTTACGACTTGAGATGTTGCATCTAAGAAAATAAGATTTATGGCACCTCTATTCGTTCCGCCATCATCAGATTTAGGATCACTTGCTATGAGGTCTATTCTTCCGTCACCATTAATATCTCCAATGGCTGTTAATCCTTGAGCCATAATATTGGCATTTTTTACATAATTCTTAACGGTACCATCAGTGTTTAAATGAATAATATATAATGCAGTGTTTTGAGGTGAAGTAGAAGAAACAGCGATATCTGGTATTGTATCACCATCATAATCACCAATACCAGCAACACCATATCCAAAAAAGCTGTTGGCAGGAAGTGTATCTGTAAAACCTCCAGAGGTCATTGATATTTTCTGATTTGATGCTACAGAACCATCAGAATTCATAAACAAGATATAAACTGCACCAGCATCAGTAGCACCATCATCATCTGATCGTGCACCTACAATTAAGTCTAAAACACCATCACCATTTATATCACCAGCCACATCATGGTCACGACTAAAACGGTCTCCACTTTCAATGTTAGCAATAAAACCACCCGATCCCTGGGCAATTTTTACAAAACCATCTGGTCCATGTTGTGTTGATGTTTGAGCATTTAAAGACGTTGCAAATAGAATAGTTGCAATAATTAAAGGAAGTCTTATTTTCATAATTGAATCCGTTGGTTTTATATAGGACTCATTTTACACGAATAAGTTTAAAATCTTCAGAATATTCACTCACTGATTCAATATCAATAAAGGTTTTGTCAAACAAACGATTAATAACCATTGTTGAATCGGTTACATCTTTTATAGTCCATTTTAATTCTTCACCGTTTAAATAATTCCGTAAGCGCATAGATATATAAACACCTGAATTATTTATTTTATACTTTGATGTATCATAAAAGTAATGACTACTTGAAATTCCATCTTCCGAAATTTTATAAAATGGAGGCCAACTGTAACCGTTATCTGGTCTGGGCGGAGGTGGCGGAGGAAAAAAACTTTCAGGTTTATCTATATCGATCTCCTCTACCCATTTACTGTAAATCTGTTCTTTATTCCATTTTGGCTTTTGCAATTTCATAACAAATTCTATACCTTCATAGCTTAAATTAACACCTTTGAAGGTAGAATCATTAAGCTGTTTAATTCCAGAGACTCTATTATTCAATACAAGAAATGTAGACTTATTATAATTTGCTATATGCCATTGTTCTGGTTCTTCCCTAAAATATATTTGTTGATATGTTGAATCATTAAAACCTATGATAATAGAATCCCTGATAAAAGAATCGTTCTCTGATTCAACAAATACTAAGAACGTCTTATTTTGGAATGCACTTTCTGTAATTAAGAAGCCGCTTCCATATCTGCCTCAACACGTGCAACAATGGCTTTTGCTTTTTCTAACTCATCATTATGTACGTAGATTTCTTGTATGCCATTACTAAGTGATCCTTGCCCTCCTAAACGTTGCGATTCGCCTTCATCTTTAATTATAGGTATAATACCTACAACTTCTAATTCGTCTTTAACACGAGTTGCTAAAATAAAATTCCCGTAATAAACTTTTGTATATTCTGTAGTGCTCATAATTAGTAGTTTTAATTGTTTAGAAAAGTTACAAAAATAAATTGATATTTATTGCTAAAAATTTCATAATTTTATTGACAACAGCTATCGTTAATTTTAAAGCTATAGTTTTTGCTTATTAAAACATAAAATATTAAAATGTGAGATTTCAAACTGAAACGTCATTTTCATATAATTTTATCGAAACTAAAAAACAAAAAACTGAAATATGGATCATAGTAATAACGGAGACGCAAGCAAATGCCCTTTTATGCAAGGCGCAATGACTACTACTGAGAAATCAGTAACAGATTGGTGGCCAAACACCCTTAATCTAGATATTTTACACCAACAGGATACTAAAACAAACCCGCTTGGTGCTGATTTTGATTACCACGAAGAATTAAAAAAATTAGATGTTGCTGCACTTAAGCAAGATTTGCATGATTTTATGACCGATTCTCAAGATTGGTGGCCTGCAGATTGGGGACATTATGGAGGATTAATGATTAGAATGGCATGGCATGCCGCCGGAACTTACCGTTTAGCAGATGGACGTGGTGGTGGCGGAACTGGTAACCAACGTTTTGCACCTTTAAATTCTTGGCCAGATAATGTAAGTTTAGATAAAGCCAGACGTTTACTATGGCCAATTAAGAAGAAATATGGCAATAAAGTAAGTTGGGCAGATTTAATTATCCTTGCTGGTACTATTGCTTACGAAAGTATGGGATTAAAAACTTATGGTTTTGCCTTTGGTCGTGCAGATGTATGGCATCCAGAAAAAGATGTGTATTGGGGCGCAGAAAAGGAATGGTTAGCGCCAAGTGATGAGCGTTACGGTAATGTTGATAGTCCTGATACGATGGAAAATCCTTTAGCAGCCGTACAAATGGGATTAATCTATGTGAATCCTGAAGGTGTAAATGGAAAACCAGACCCTTTAAAAACGGCTTTACAAGTTAGAGAGACGTTTAAGCGTATGGCCATGAACGATGAAGAAACAGTGGCTTTAACAGCTGGTGGACATACCGTAGGTAAAACACACGGAAATGGTGATGCTAGTATTTTAGGACCTGATCCAGAAAGTGCAGATGTAGACGCACAAGGTTTAGGTTGGTCTAACCCAACAAATTCAGGAAAAGGAAGATATACTGTTACTAGTGGTTTAGAAGGTGCATGGACCACACACCCAACCAAATGGGATAATGGCTTTTTTGAAATGTTATTTAACCACGAGTGGGAATTACGTACAAGTCCGGCAGGAGCAGACCAATGGGAACCTGTAAGCATTAACGAAGAGGATATGCCTGTTGATGTAGAAGATTTAACTACAAAGCACAACCCAATGATGACAGATGCAGATATGGCCATGAAAATGGATCCTATCTATAAAGAAATTTCATTAAGATTTAAAAATGATTTCGACGCATTTTCAGATGCTTTTGCGCGTGCATGGTTTAAGTTAACGCACAGAGATATGGGACCAAAAGACCGTTGGTTTGGACCAGACGTTCCACAAGAAGAATTAATTTGGCAAGATCCTGTACCAAAAGGAAATTACGATTATAATGTAGAAGCTGTAAAAGCTAAAATTGCAAGTACAGATTTAACGCTTGCAGAGCTTGTATCTGCAGCTTGGGATAGTGCAAGAACATTTAGAGGTTCAGATTTTAGAGGAGGAGCTAATGGTGCACGTATCCGTTTAGAACCACAAAAAAATTGGGCAGGTAATGCACCAGCACAATTGCAAAAGGTATTGTCTGTATTAGAACCTATTGCTGCTGAGTTTGGTATTAGCGTTGCAGATACTATTGTGTTAGCTGGTAATGTTGGTGTAGAAAAAGCAATAAAAAATGCAGGATTAAATATTAGTGTTCCTTTTGCTCCAGGTAGAGGTGATGCTACACAAGAGATGACAGATGCAGAATCTTTTGCATCTATGGAGCCACTTGCAGATGGTTTTAGAAACTATCAGAAAAAAGAATATGTAGTGAGTCCTGAAGAAATGTTATTAGATAGAACACAACTTTTAGGATTAACAGCAGCAGAAATGACGGTTTTAGTAGGAGGTATGCGTGTTATGGGTACCAACTATGGCGGTACAAAACATGGTGTATTTACAGAAAACGAAGGTGCATTAACTAACGATTTCTTTGTAAACCTTTCTGACATGATTTATGAATGGAAATCTTTAGACAATGGTGTTTACGAAATTAAAAACCGTAATACAGGCGAAGTAAAATTCACAGCAACACGTATAGATTTAGTATTTGGATCTAACTCTATATTACGTGCTTATGCAGAGTTGTATGCGCAAGACGATAGCAAAGAAAAATTTGTAAAAGACTTTGTTGCGGCTTGGACTAAAGTGATGAACGCAGACCGTTTTGATATAAAATAATAAAATGTTACAGTAATTAAAAAGGAATGCACGGTAACAGCGCATTCCTTTTTTTTATAAAATTTAGAGACCATGAAAAAAGATATAGATGTTTTTTTTGAAGCCATCCGTACAGGTGATAAAGACCGTTTAAAAGCCCTAATATGTATTAATCCACAATTGGTAAATGAAACCGACGCTCGTGGGTTTACACCACTTATTTTGGCGACTTATTTTGATAACGACGTGGCAACAGAACTACTTATTGAAAATAAAGCAGATATAAACGCTAAAGACGGCTCAGGTAATACAGCCTTGATAGGTGTAAGTTTTAAAGGCAATGTAGCTTTGGCAATTACTTTATTAGAAAACAAGGCAGATGTTAATGCGGTTAATAATAACGGAACCACAGCGTTAACCTTTGCCACACAGTACAACAAAATAGATATTGTAAAATTATTATTAGAGCATAAAGCAGATACGAGCATTAAAGATAATGAAGGTAAAACCGCTTTAGATTATGCTAAGGACAAGCAATTTTCTGAAATTTTTGCGCTTTTAAGCTAGTAGAAACGTTGATTAAAATTAAAAACTGAATTTAAAATGAGCTGGTAAAGCTTTTTTTGAATTCAGTTTTTTTATGCCCTAATTTTTCATTTTAAGTAAATAGAATCTTAAAAAACTATTTCATCTTTAAAATAAAATGTTTTTAAGTGCTTGAAAATGATTAAAGTGTAGGTTTTGTTACTGTTTTCAGGGTGTTCAGTTTCACTAAATATAGGGTTATATAAAGGTGTCTATTGGTATAAATTTGCCTAAGAATATGAGAAACATATTAAATATAGGAAGTCGTTCAATTATAAATAAAAACGTCTACTTTACAAGTATATGGAGTAACTGTCACATTTGAATTAAAATAAGAATAACACGTATAATTAATTAATAAATTTAAAAAAGATGAAAATTAAATTAGTAGTATTATCAGTATTTGCTTTATGCACAATGTATAACGTTCAAGCACAAAAATTAAAGAAGTTTGGAGGTTTAACAGAAAAGAAAATTGGACCAAAAACGGTGAAAGTGCCATACACTGATGTCATATCTTATGCAGGTTATGCTTCTCCAGGAAATGAAGACGAGATTAAAGACGGTAAAAAAATGTATTACATTTATGTTTGGGTACCAGCAGTGGCTCCAGAATTAGGTGTAAGAATGATTTCTCCTGTTGGAAATAACAAAGTTAAAGACGCTATTAAAACTGAAGAATACACAGAAAACGCTGCTTCTACTGATTTTTTTGATACTTATATCACATTAGAACGATCTACAATTTTTAAGAAAGAAGATATTACCGAAGATGCTGTAGCAAGTGCAACATGGACTACATTAGCAACTAATGATGATAGTAGCGAAATGCCAAAACAACCAAGTGGAAGTAGCTACAATTCTTTATTGCGTTACAAAAGTGAAGTAGGAAGTCCAACAAAAGCATTAACTGCTGGCTTGTATCGTATAGGTTTTACGACGTATAAAAAAGGTGAGGTTAAGGGAACATTTTTGGCAGAAGTTGCTGCACCAGTAAAATTACCAGGTGTTGTGATGGCTAAAACTATTGAAGACTTAAAAAATGAACTTTAATAAACAATAGAAATATCGTATTTAAAAATAACGCACCTCTTTAAGCATTTAAAGAGGTGCGTTTATTTTTAGTATAAATTTTACAGACTAGTTTCTAGTCCTTTTGTTGTTTCTTTAAAATTGGCTTTAGTTGTTATTTCTGTATACCTATAGAACCATTTGGGGAAGGGTGAAGCTTATAAATAAAATCTGGGTGGATATTAGGTTCGTCACGATGAGAAACAAACAAAATACTCGTA
>TARA_R110002049_G_scaffold117332_1_pt1 | contig 31734 bp, 30 predicted proteins | sample TARA_R110002049 | Tara Oceans TARA_R110002049 (sample SAMEA4396941) | marine metagenome | biome: Polar Biome; feature: [SRF] surface water layer (ENVO:00010504); material: water (ENVO:00002006), including particulate matter (ENVO:01000060) such as... | depth 5 m
GTTTCTTCGCCATTTAAAATAGCGACAACCATTCCAGGAAAGCCGCCGCCGCTGCCTATATCAACCCAATGCCCATCACCAGAAGCAATATCATACACTTGGACCGAATCCAAAATATGCCGTTCCCACAAGTCAGGGAGGCTCGCCTTGGACACCAAATTTATGGTCGGGTTCCACTTCTCGACCAGTGACGCAAAGGCGCGCAGCTTCTCCGATGTTTCACGTGAAACATTTGCGATATCATACCTGGTCATGCCGATTGTTTTCCAACCCCACGGCGTAAGCGCGCAAGGATTAGCGTCAACGCGGCTGGCGTCATTCCATCGATTCGGCCCGCTTGAGCCAGAGTAGCCGGTCGGCTTGCCTGAAGCTTGGCTTTCAACTCATTTGAAAGGCCTATAAGCGCATCAAAATCGAATTCCCCGGGGATTTTCAATGCCTCATCCCTCTTCAGAAGGTCAATATCTTTCTGCTGCCGCAGAATGTAATTTGCGTAGAGGGCGTCCCGCTCCAGCTGTCGCCGAATATCTGTCGCAACACCCTTAAAGGCGGCGCTTAAAGGCAGAAGGTCTTCAAATACCACGTCGGGGAACGACAGAATTTGAAACGCGTTGCGTCGGCTACCATCTTCATTGACCTGAATTCCGGCCTGTCGCAATTCCTTTGGCGTGAACGATACCGCAGTTAGGTCTGCTTTTGCGTCCTCCAACCGTCTCATTTTGTCTACAAATACAGCTTCGCGTGTGCGCGACACGCAGCCTAATGCCAGTCCAATCGGCGTCAGGCGCTGATCCGCATTATCAGCACGCAGCGACAGCCGGAATTCTGCGCGCGATGTGAACATCCGATAGGGTTCACTCACGCCCCGCGTTGTAAGATCGTCGATCATCACGCCGATGTAACTGTCCGAACGGCTGAATATGACTTTCTCCAATCCCTGTGCGGCCAGTGCGGCGTTGAGCCCCGCGACCAACCCCTGCGCGGCCGCTTCTTCGTAGCCGGTTGTACCATTGATTTGCCCTGCCAGATATAGATTGGGTACAGAGCGCACTTGAAGGTCGAGACCCAGTGCACGTGGATCTACGTAATCGTATTCAATGGCATAACCAGGCTGTAAGATGACCGCGTTTTCCAGCCCCACCATAGATCGAACATACTGTTCTTGCACATCCTGAGGCAAAGAGGTCGAAATCCCATTTGGATATATCGTGTGGTCGTCGATGCCTTCAGGCTCAAGAAATACCTGATGGGAGTCCTTATCGGCAAAACGCACGACTTTGTCCTCTATCGACGGACAATACCTAGGCCCGACACCATCAATATGACCTCCGTACATCGCTGAGCGTGATAGGTTCTCTTGGATGATCCGATGCGTTTCCGCATTAGTATGAGTGATCCCGCACGAGATTTGGCGGGCAATCGGAGTATCAGAAAGGAAGGAAAACAGCACAGGATCTTCGTCACCGGGCTGACTATCGAGGACGTCCCAGTTAATAGTGCGCCCATCCAATCGCGGTGGGGTGCCGGTTTTCAACCGGCCCATAGGCAGAGAAAAGGAATCCATGCGCTCGGCCAGACGTATGGACGCCTTATCGCCCATCCGTCCGCCTGACAGGGATTCGTCTCCAATATGGATGATGCCGCGCAGAAACGTACCCGTCGTAAGCACAACAGAGTTAGCGGCAATCAGTTGACCATCGGCAAGTTCGACGCCGGTCAGGGCGCCTTCGTGCATCAAGAAATCAACAACTTCGCCTTCAATAACCTCCAAATTCGCCTGCTGCTCAATTTCGCGCAGCATCTCTTGGCGGTAGATTTTTCGGTCAGCTTGCGCTCGGGGTCCTTGGACCGCTGGGCCTTTGCGGCGGTTTAGCAGACGAAACTGTATTCCAGCCCGATCTGCGACACGCGCCATTACGCCATCCAGCGCGTCTATTTCTCGTACGAGGTGACCTTTGCCAAGGCCGCCAATCGCTGGGTTGCACGACATTACCCCAATGCCATCGCGGGACATCGTTACAAGCGCGGTCTGTGCCCCCAGCCGCGCCGCGGCGTGCGCGGCTTCAGCGCCCGCATGTCCGCCACCTATGACGATCACATCAAAATGTTTCACGTGAAACACTCCATCATTTACCTACACAAAAGCTGGAGAAGATTTCGTCCAGCAGGTTTTCGACGTCTATTCGACCAACGAGCGATTCCAGCGCGCGGATCGCGAAGTGCAACTCAGCCGCTGCCAGATCATAGTGATCGGGCCCTCCGCGAAGGATAGCATCAACCTCCGCCAGATACGAGGCGGCGGTTTCCAGCGCGACGCGATGGCGCTCATGTGTGGCAAGACCGACCTGTGCACTGCGCGTCGCGAGAATGGTCTGAATTCGGTTTATCAGATCGGCGACCCCTTGGCCCGTCTTTCCCGAGACAGAGTTTACCCCGCCTACCCCTATATCAGCCTTGGGCCGCAAAACGATGTCATCCGGTTCTGGGGCGACGATCAATTTCTCATCTGGATGTGCCAGAAAAACCCGCAAGTCTGCCTGAGCGGCGCGTGAGACGGCGCGTTCGATACCTATGCTCTCAACCAGATCACTGCTGTCGCGCAGGCCGGCAGTATCCAGCAAAGTTACAGGTAGACCACCAAGGTTCATGCGTACCTCAATCACATCGCGGGTCGTGCCGGCAACTTCGGATGTGATGGCTGCATCGCGCCCAGCCAAGGCATTTAGCAAAGTAGACTTGCCCGCATTTGGCGGACCAACGATGGCCACCTCAAATCCGACGCGAATACGCTCCGCCACTTTGGTCCCGGCTATTTCCTTCGTCACAGCCTCGGCGACTTGGGCCAATAACGCCTTCACCTCTGGCGTGACATCGACAGGAACATCCTCATCCGCAAAATCAATAGTCGCCTCGAGCAAGGCCGCGGCGCGAATTAAATCTCTACGCCATATCTCGACTCGCGCACCCAGGTGCCCTGAAAGAACCCGGACGGCTTGCTTCCGCTGCGCCTCTGTTTCAGATTCAATTAAATCGGCAAGCCCTTCGACTTGCGCCAGGTCGAGCTTTTCATTCTCCAGTGCCCGCCGGGTGAATTCGCCCGGATCAGCGAGGCGTGTATCTGGAAAGTCAGCCAAGAGACTTAGCACAGCACTCACCACGGCAATACTACCGTGCAAATGAAGCTCGACAACATCTTCACCGGTGAAGGAGTGTGGTGCGACAAAACTCAGAATCAGAGCCTGGTCTATCACCTCCCCATCGTTATCACGCAGTGCGCGCAAGGTGGTCGCGCGATTAGCTATCTGCGTTCCAGCGAGTTTACCAGCTATGACAAATGCAGAAGGCCCGGAGATCCGAATGACGGATACGCCAGCCCTACCCTGTGCCGTAGCTTGGGCGAATATCGTGTCCATATTTCATTAACCCACTGTTATTGTTAAATAACTTAGGTGTTCATGGAGTCGAAGAAATCCGAATTCGTTTTGGTTTGCTTCAATTTTCCGATCAGGAATTCAATGGCGTCTGTGGTGCCCATTGGGTTCAGAATCCGGCGCAGCACGAATGTTTTCTGCAGATCAATCTTGTCGACCAACAGGTCCTCTTTCCGGGTACCGGACTTCAGGATGTCGATGGCTGGGAACACGCGCTTATCGGCGATTTTGCGATCAAGCACGATCTCAGAATTGCCTGTGCCTTTAAATTCTTCAAAAATCACTTCGTCCATCCGGCTACCGGTGTCGATCAGCGCGGTAGCAATAATGGTCAGCGATCCACCTTCTTCGATGTTGCGTGCAGCGCCGAAGAAACGCTTGGGGCGTTGCAGAGCGTTGGCATCGACACCACCGGTCAGAACCTTACCAGACGACGGCACGACAGTGTTGAAGGCACGGCCAAGGCGCGTGATGGAATCGAGCAAGATTACCACGTCGCGCTTGTGTTCGACCAATCGTTTGGCCTTTTCGATAACCATTTCAGACACCGCCACGTGGCGCGTTGCCGGTTCGTCGAAGGTAGAAGAAACCACTTCACCCTTAACCGAACGCTGCATGTCGGTGACTTCTTCGGGCCGTTCGTCGATCAGCAGGACAATCAGGTAACACTCAGGGTGGTTTTTTTCGATGCTGTTGGCGATGTTTTGCAGCAGTACGGTTTTACCGGTACGCGGCGGCGCCACAATCAGGGAACGCTGGCCTTTGCCGATCGGCGAAACCAGGTCGATGATCCGGGCAGAGCGGTCTTTGATCGTGGGGTCGTCGACTTCCATGGTCAGACGCTCATCGGGATACAGCGGTGTGAGGTTTTCAAAGGCAACCTTGTGGCGTGCCTTTTCCGGCTCCTCAAAGTTGATTTTGGTCACTTCGGTCAGGGCAAAGTAGCGTTCGGTGTCATCGGGTGCCTTGATCAGACCCTCAATGGTATCACCGGTGCGCAACGACCATTTGCGGATCATGTCCGGCGACACATAGATGTCGTCGGGGCCCGGTAGATAGTTTGCTTCGGGTGAACGCAGGAAGCCGAAGCCGTCTTGCAGCACTTCCAGCACACCGTCACCGGAGATTTCCCAACCTTCATCCGCGCGTTCACGCAGGATCTGGAACATCATCTCGCCTTTGCGCATTGTTGATGCGTTTTCGATCTCCAGCTCTTCGGCCATGGCCAGCAGGTTTTTCGGCGTTTGCGCCTTGAGATCAGCGAGGTTCAGCGTTTCGATTGTCATGGAATATCCTGTTCAGCCACAGCACGACGGCTGGCTGTTCGATGGTATGAATGTGGCAGGCAAGCACCATCCCCGGACGGAGCGGTTGCGCAGATATAAGCGGCGGGGCGGCCCAAGTCAATCCGGTCAGAATTTCACCACCACCGAGATCACGATCACGATCATCAGAAGGGTCGGCACTTCGTTCATGATGCGGTACTGGCGCCCTGTAACGCGGCTTTGACCGCGAGCCATGGTTTTTACCTGCTGCGCCAGCCAAACGTGAAACGCCGTCATGAGAAGGACGCTGAGAGCCTTAGGCCAGGGCCAGATCATCGACCAGTCGACAATGCCTGGGGTCAAGACCAGACAAAGGCCAAACACCCAACTGGCGATCATGGCAGGCCGCATGATCAATCGTGCCAGCTTGTCTTCCATCATCGAAAAAAGATCATGTGTCTCGCCGTGTGTTCCGGCACGTTCGGTATGGTGAACCAAGAGGCGCGGTAAATAGAAAAGCGCAGCCATCCAAGAAATGACAGAAATGATATGAAAGGCCTTGGTCCAGGGATAGGCCAGCGCCAATAGGTCGGTCATGCAGGTGCTCCGGGTGATCCCTGTCTTTCTATAATAAATAAGAAAAGAAGATAGATGATGTTGTATGTAGGCATCCGGATTCCTGTGGATTACTGTTTTATCAGCGCAGTTATCTACAGGTTAACAAGTTTACACCGCACGTGGGGACGTTCAAAGGCGCGGGTGTTAAAATATAATATTTTCATATAGATAGATATGAAATTCAGGCAGAGAAAACTGTATGGTTTTGTGGATAAGCTTTGCGACGTCGCGATTACACAGGCTTGGCGGTTATCCTTGTTCAGCGGGGTGGGAATCGCGAGCAACCGGGCGGAAGTTGCCCGGTTTTGCGGACTTGTGCTGTCAACGCGAATTTTGCAGAACAAGTCCTTAAGATTTCCTTAAGGTCCACACAGGGTTATCCACATGCCTCAGCCACTCATCCTTGCTTCTGGTTCGGAAATCCGTCGGCAACTGCTGGCGCAGGCGGGCGTCGATCACGTGGTCGACGTGGCGCGCATCGACGAAGAGATGATCACAACGGCGCTCTTGGCCGAGGCTGCCAAGCCCCGCGATATAGCAGATACGCTGGCAGAAATGAAGGCGCGCAAGATCAGCGAAAAGCACCCGGGTGCCTTGGTGCTGGGATGTGATCAGGTGTTGGAGCATCGCGGCGCGCTGCTGTCAAAACCCGTTGACGCGCAAGATGCGATTGCGCAGCTTTCGCAACTGCGCGGTGATCGACACAGCCTGCTGTCAGCGGCGGTGATCTGCGAGGATGGCAAACCGATCTGGCGTCATGTGGGGCAGGTACGCTTGCGGATGCGCGAGGCAAGCGACAGCTATATTGCCGATTATGTGGCGCGCAATTGGGACAGCATCCGTCACGCTGTGGGCTGCTATAAACTAGAGGAAGAGGGTGTGCGTCTGTTCAGCAGCATCGAAGGGGATTACTTTCACGTGCTTGGTATGCCATTTCTTGAGCTGTTAAACTATCTGACTTTGCGCGGAGACCTCGAAACATGAGCCTGCCGAAAATTCCCCTTGCCGGCGTGATCGGATCACCGATTGCACATTCCAAATCTCCACAGGTGCACGGTCACTGGCTCAAGACCTATGGCATTGCAGGGCGTTATATCCCGATTGATGTCGCGGCTGACGATCTGCGCGAGGTGCTGCGTGCCCTGCCAAAGATGGGTTTTGTCGGGGTTAATATCACGATTCCGCACAAGGAAGCGGTGCTGGAAATTGCCGATCTGGTGACCGATCGCGCGACGTTGATTGGCGCAGCGAACACCCTGATCTTTCGTAAAGATGGCAAGATTCATGCCGATAATACAGATGGTTATGGGTTTATTGAAAACCTGAAAGCCGGCGCGCCGGGGTGGCGGGCCAAAGGCGGGCCAGCGGCAGTGCTGGGCGCAGGTGGTGCAGCGCGGGCAGTTATCGCGTCGCTGCTGGATGCGGGCGTGCCAGAGATTTACCTGTCAAACAGAACCCGCGTGCGGGCCGAACGGTTGCAACGCGATTTCGGTAGCCGGGTGCAGATCACCGATTGGGTACAGGCGGGAAATATGCTGGATTATGCCGATCTGGTGGTGAACACCACATCACTCGGGATGATCGGCAAAGGAGAATTGCGGGTGCCGTTGGACGGTTTACGCCCTCAGACCGTGGTCACAGATCTGGTTTATGCTCCGCTCAAGACGCGGCTGTTGGAAACGGCCGAGCAGATGGGCTGTGTCACCGTCGACGGCTTGGGCATGTTGCTGCATCAGGCGGTGCCAGCCTTTGAGCGTTGGTTTGGCAAACGCCCGGAGGTCGATCGCGCCACCCGTGCTGCTGCGTTGCGGTGATGTTTCATCTCGGGCTAACCGGGTCGATTGGCATGGGCAAATCCACCACGGCGCAGATGTTCGCGGATGCAGGCTGTGCCGTTTGGGATGCGGACGCGGCGGTCCATCGGCTTTATGCGGTGGGCGGCGGGGCTGTGTTGCCCATGTCAGATGCTTTTCCGAATGCTGTGGTTAACGGGGCAGTGTCACGCGAGGTGTTGAAAACCATCATTGCCGCAGATCCTGCCGCCCTGCCCCGGATCGAGGCCATTGTGCATCCACTGGTGGCCGCCGACCGCGCCGCTTTTCTGGCCAACGCCACGGCAGATATCGCCGTGCTGGATATCCCGCTGCTGTATGAAACTGGCGGTGATGCGCATATGGATGCTGTCGCCTGTGTGATCATCCCGCCGCAGGTGCAGCGCGCCCGCGTATTGGCGCGCGGCACAATGACCGAGGCGCAGTTTGACGCGATCGTCGCCAAGCAGATACCCGCAAAAGAGAAATGCGCCCGTGCGGATTACGTGATAGAAACCGACACTCTTGAACATGCCCGCGCCCAGGTGCAGGCGGTAATCCAGGATATCAGGGAAAAACTACGCCATGCGTGAAATCGTGCTCGATACCGAAACGACAGGTTTTGATCCACAAAGCGGCGACCGGATTGTCGAGATCGGGGCGGTAGAATTGATGGGGCATGTCGCCACTGGCAACACCTATCACCAATATATCAACCCTGAACGCAGCATGCCTGACGAGGCGTTTCAGGTGCATGGACTGGGCGATGATTTTCTGCGCGACAAGCCGAAGTTTGCGGAAATCGGCCAAGCTTTCGTCGATTTTATTGGGGATTCCAAGCTGATCATTCACAATGCCGCTTTTGATATCAAGTTTCTGAATGCTGAATTGGGCTGGATGGGGTTGCCACAGATCCCGTGGGAACAGGCACTTGATACGCTGGCGATTGCGCGCAAACGGTTTCCCGGCTCGCCGGCCTCGCTGGATGCACTGTGCCGACGTTTTGGCATCGACAACGCATCGCGTACCCTGCACGGCGCCTTGCTCGACAGTGAAATTCTGGCTGAAGTTTATCTGGAATTGATCGGCGGTCGGCAGCCTGATTTTGCCCTGTCGACACAGCCACAGCAGAATACCGGCGAGGTCGACGCGAAATGGAGCCCGCCGCCACGGCCTGCACCCTTGCCCAGCCGTATGTCGGAGCAAGAAGCCGCTGCCCACGCTGAGTTTATCAGCAAACTGGGCAACGGCGCATTGTGGAATAATTAGGCGTCGGCTTTTGGCGGGTTTTCCGCCTGACGACGTGCAATTTCGTTCCGGTACAGCGACAGGAAGTCGATATTTTCCAGGTTCAGTGGTGGGAAGCCGCCATCGCGGGTGACGTCGCTGACCACGCGGCGCAGGAATGGGAAGATCATCCGTGGACATTCGATCAGCAGAAAGGGGTGCAGCTGCTCTTCTGGCACGTTGTCGATGTGGAAAATGCCGACATAGTCGATTTCCAGAAGAAACAGCGTGGTGCCGCCGTCCTTGGATTTGGACGAAATGTTCAGTTTGATCGCGGTTTCGTACTGGTTGTCATCTTTGCGCTTTTTGGCGTCCAGATTGACCTGTACCTGCACGTCGGGCTGCACGTCGGCCGGCGCGCCCTTTTGTGCCATGATATTTTCGAAGGACATATCGCGGATGAACTGGCCCAGAACGCGCATCTGCGGCTGGGCGGGTGGTGTTGCTTCGGCTTCGGCCATAGTCTGGTTTCCTAAACTTGAAATAAAATCCAGCCGGGCTTAGCAGTTTGGCGCGCGCCGCTCAATGCTTAGTCCAGCCTGATGGGCCTTTGTCTTTGGCCTGGTCTGGCGACACCTCATGATAGTCACCTTCGATTACGTCTGTGCGGGGCCCGGTCCGGTCCTGCGGCGTGCCGGGCGTGCCGAACCCCTGTACATGTACCCGCGCGCGGATCGCCCGATACGCGGCCTGTCGTAGCTGCGGCACCAGCAGCGCAAATCCGACTGCGTCAGTAAAAAAACCTGGCGTCAGCAGCAGCGCGCCCGCAAAAAGGATCATCGCGCCATGCACCAACGGCTCTGTCGGGTCGCGCATGTCAGAAAAAGACGTGCGCAACTGGCCCAGGGCAATCGCACCTTGCGACCGCACCAGCCAGGTGCCCAAAATGGCCGTCAAAACCACCACAGCAAGGGTCCAGCCCAGCCCGATGGCACCGCCAACCTGAATAAAAAGCGTGATCTCGATCAGAGGTACGGCGATAAATGCGATCAATAGCCACATGCGCAGGGGTCCTTTCGCTTGGGGCAGAGTGGACTTGCCCCCGTCAAGCACCTACATAAGGGCTTAACGCGCATGTTTCCATGCTTCCCCTGAATGAGGTTTCGATGAATTCTCCCATGATACAGCTTCTGGTCCTTGCCGGTATCGCCGTATTCCTGATCCTGCGCCTGAAAAACGTATTGGGTACACGCGAAGGCTTTGAAAAACCCCCTGTAACCGATCAGACCAGCGCGCGGCGCGGTCCGGCGTTCGAGGTGATCGAAGGTGGCCCCGATCTGGATATCACCGACCATGTTCCCGAAGACAGCCCATCCGCCAAGGCATTGGCCGAGATGAAGCGGATTGAGCCATCTTTCGGCGTCAGCGATTTCCTGCAAGGCGCCCGCGGCGCCTATGAGATGATCCTGATGGGGTACGAGCGCGGCGATCTGGCCGAGATTCAGCCGTTCCTGTCCGGCGATATCTACGAAAGCTTTGTTGATGGCGTCGCTGCCCGGGAAGATCGGGGCCTGACCATTGAGGCGAATTTTATCGGTGTCAGCGAATTGGAACTGGTCGAGGCGACCATGGATACCAATACGAATGAGGCCGAAATCACCATCCGTTTCGTGGCAGAGCTGACATCGGCCGTGCGCGACAAGGGTGGCGATATCGTGGAAGGCAGCACAAAAGAAATCAAACGCCAAAAAGATACTTGGGTCTTTGCCCGTATCATGGGCTCGGATGATCCGAATTGGCTGTTGGTTTCCACAGACGGGTAACCCGTGCCCTCGCGGCCACGTTGCTGGGGGTCATGGGCATGACTCTTCCGGCTGCGGCAGATGTGCACATCGATGTGATGGAATTCGATCAGCTTGATGGTTGGGACAAGGATGATCACGCCGCCGCCCTGGCGGTTTTCCAAAGCACCTGTCGCGACATGAAAGACATCGACTGGCGTGCGCTGTGCAAATTCGCCGGCGAAAATCCCGAGCCACGCCAGTTTTTTGAACTTTTCTTTCGTCCGGTGTTGATCGACGATGGACAAGACGCTCTTTTCACTGGGTATTTCGAGCCGGAGCTGGAGGGCGATCTCTACCGTTCGTCGCGCTACCGCTACCCGGTCTACGCAATGCCACCCGAAGCGCTGGAAGCGTCGCCTTGGTTGAGCCGCCGCGAGATTCTGGATGGCGATGTGTTGAACGGGCGGGGGTTGGAAATTGCTTGGGTCGATGACCCGGTTGAGCTCTTCTTTCTGCAAATTCAAGGGTCCGGACGCATCCGTCTGCCGGACGGTCGCTATATCCGCGTAGGCTATCGCGGCGCTAACGGACATGAATATCGCTCTATCGGCGTCGAACTGGTGCGGCGTGGCGTGTACGAAGCGCATCAGGTCAGCGCCGATGTGATCAAGAACTGGGTGCGGCGCAACCCGGACGAGGGGCGCGAGCTGCTGTATCACAATCCATCCTATGTATTTTTTCGCGAGGTCAGCAAAGTACCTGCTGACAAGGGGCCGCTTGGCGCGATGAACAGGTCGGTCACGGCCTTGCGTACGGTCGCGGTCGACCCGTCCTATGTGCCGCTAGGTGCGCCGGTGTGGCTGGAAAAGGATGGCGACGGGCCAATGCGACGGCTGATGATTGCCCAAGACACTGGATCAGCGATCAAGGGCGCACAGCGCGCTGATGTTTTTTTCGGCACGGGCGATGCCGCCGGGCGCGCCGCGGGCCGGCTGCGTGATCCCGGCCGGATGCTGGTGCTGCTGCCGATTCAGCGGGCCTATGCTATGCTGCCGGAAAGCGCGTTGTGAAACGGCGGCGGCTGAACGAAGACGATCTGGCATTGTGGCGGAAGGTGGCAGACCGCACGGACAAACTGGATCTGAAAACCCTCTTTACGCCTGAGATCGACGCGCCGACCCCCGCCGCCCCGGCCCTGCGCAAGGCGCGCAACGCCATCGCCGGCAAGCCCAATGCGCCCGAGAAAAAGCGTGGCCATAACCTTGCCCCGGCGTTGGCCGACCAGATCAATCACGCGCCGGTTCAGATGGACCAAAAGGCGTTTGGCAGGCTCAAACGTGGCAAGTTGCGACCAGAGGGCCGGATCGACTTGCACGGCATGACATTGGACCGCGCACATCCCGCGCTGACCGGTTTTATTATGGACGCCCACGCGCGCGGCAAACGTCTGGTGCTGGTCATCACAGGCAAGGGCAAGCGCCGCGATGAAGGTGGCCCTATCCCGGTGCGCCACGGCATCCTGCGCCATCAAGTGCCACAGTGGCTGGCGATGCCGCCGCTGTCGGCGCTGGTGCTGCAAATCAGCCAGGCGCATATCAGCCATGGCGGCGGTGGCGCCTACTATGTCTACCTGCGTCGCCAGCGTTAAACCAACCGAGGTTTATAGCGATTTATCGCATAACTTGCGGATAGCGCGGCCAGCACGAAATACGCGGCGATCGGCAACATTTGCTGTGGAAAATCAACACCTAGGTCAATGAAAAGCCCTGTGATACCCGGCCCAATGGCCGACCCAAAAACCATCAGCGCCGCCGCCACAGCTTTGATCGCGCCCAGATGCCTTGTGCCAAAATACTCAGCCCAAAACGCCGCAGGTGCGGTGGATTGCATCCCCTGCCCGGCGCCGAAAATAATCAGGCCGATCCCCGCCATCCATAGGGTTTCGGCATAGGCCAGCACGGCAAAAGACAGCGCAAAGGGCAGCATCTGCACAGGGACAACCCGGCTGACCCCATACCGGTCGATCGCCCAACCAGAAGCAAAGGTGCAGACCACCGAGGCCACCGTATAGATTGGCATCAAGGCGACAAAGGCGACCAATTCCCATCCCTTGACCTCGGTCAGGTGGACCTGCTGAAAGAACAGCGCGGTGCCCCAAGCCGACGGACCAACAACCAGGGGGATCATCAGCAAAAACAACCCCGAGCGGAGCATTTGCCCCCGCGTCCAATGCCGCCCATCCATGCCGACCAGTTGCGCGTCGTCGGCCATGGACTGCGGCGTACGTTCCTGCCGTAGCAGCAACTGGATAAAGGGAATGGTCAGGACAATCAGCACCGCCGCCAGTACCCAGAGGCTGCGCCAATGAAAGCTGGCAAAGAGCGCGACAAAAATCACCGGCAAGAACGCCTGCCCGGCAGCGAAACCCATCGATGACAACGAAAGCGCCTTGCCGCGCGATGCCTCGAACCAGCGGACCATGGCAACAGCCCCAAGTTGCGACATCATGCCCTGCCCTGTCAGACGCAGCGCGTAGATAACAAGAATGAGCAAGATCCAGTTTGGCACGGCGGCCATCGCTAGACAGGCCACCGCCAGCGCCACCATCACCCCGAACGCCAGCGCGCGCACACGAAACCTGTCGGTAAGAACACCCGCCCAGACCATCGTTACCGCAGACAGTGTTGTCCCGATTGTATAAATCCCGCCCCATTGCCCATCGCTCAGACCAAAGTCGGTTTTGATTTCACCGGCGAACAGCGAGATGAAATAGGTCTGGCCGTAGGACGACGTAAAGGTCAGCAGAAAGCCTGCCAGCAGAAACAACCAGTTGCGGTGCAGAAACTTGAGATATTCCATGCCCCTAGTTCACCGGGGGCATGGAAAAAGGAAAGCCCTAAAGCACGTAGCGGCTTAAATCTGTTGAGCGGGTCAGTTCGCCCAGATTGGCCTCAACAAAATCTGCGTTAACCTCGACTGCCTCGCCCGACCGGTCCGGTGCAAAAAAGGACAACTCCTCAAAGACCCGTTCCATCACGGTATAAAGCCGCCGAGCGCCGATGTTTTCGACCGATGTATTCACATCTGCCGCGATCTTGGCCAAGGCCGCAATGCCGTCTTCTGTAAAGGTGACGGTGACGTTTTCCGTGCCCATCAGTGCGGTATATTGCAGCGTCAGCGCGTTGTCTGTCTCGGTCAGAATGCGCACAAAATCCTCTTCGGTCAGGGCGCGCAGTTCGACGCGGATCGGCAAGCGCCCCTGCAATTCCGGCAACAAGTCCGATGGTTTTGCGATGTGAAAGGCGCCCGAGGCGATGAACAGGATGTGGTCGGTCTTGACCGGGCCATATTTGGTCGACACCACGGTGCCTTCGATCAAAGGCAGCAAATCGCGCTGTACCCCTTCGCGGCTGACATCGCCGCCGCGCGCGTCAGACCGGGCGCAGACCTTGTCGATCTCATCCAGAAACACGATGCCGTTCTGTTCGACCGCTTCAATCGCGGCCCGGTGAACAGCTTCGTCATCCAGCAGATTATCGGCCTCTTCGCTCAGCAGAATGTCATGGCTGTCGGCCACGCTCATCCGCTTTTTCGTTTTGCGGCCCCCCATGGCTTTGCCGAACAGGTCGCCCAGGTTCATCATCCCCATGCCACCACCTGGCTGGCCAGGAATATCCATCATCTGCAACGGGTTGGAGGTGTCGGATACCTCGACATCGATCATCGTACCGTCCAATTCACCCGAGCGAAGTTTTTTACGAAACATTTCGCGGGTGCCATCGCGGGCATCAGTGCCGGCAATGGCGTCGATCACACGCTCTTCGGCGGCGTGCTGGGCCTTGGCCTTGACGTCTTCGCGCATAAAGTCGCGGGTCATGGCGATGGCACCATCAAGCAGATCGCGAATGATCTGCTCCACATCGCGACCGACATAGCCGACTTCGGTAAATTTGGTCGCCTCGACCTTAAGAAAAGGCGCACGGGCCAGTTTGGCCAAGCGGCGGCTAATCTCAGTCTTGCCGACGCCGGTGGGCCCAATCATCAGGATGTTTTTCGGATAGACTTCATCGCGCAGATCATCGGCTAGCTGTTTGCGCCGCCAACGGTTGCGCAGCGCCACGGCCACGGCGCGCTTTGCGTCTTTTTGCCCGATGATATAGCGGTCCAACTCGGATACGATTTCGCGGGGGGTCAGGTCGGTCATTTGCTGATTTTCTCCACGGTCAGGTTGCCGTTGGTGTAGACGCAGATGTCTGCCGCAATCGCCATGGCGGCGCGGGCAACGGCTTCGGCGTCGCGGTCGCTGTCCATCATGCCGCGTGCGGCGGCCAGTGCATAGTTGCCGCCCGATCCGATCGCTGCGACGTCATGTTCAGGTTCCAGCACATCGCCCGCGCCGGTGATCACGAAAATATCCGCACCATCGGTGACGATCAGCATCGCCTCAAGCTTTTGCAGGTATTTGTCAGTGCGCCAGTCCTTGGCCAGTTCGACGCTGGCGCGTGCCAACTGCCCCGGTGTCGCCTCCAGCTTGACCTCAAGCCGTTCCAGCAGGGTAAAGGCATCGGCGGTCGACCCGGCAAAGCCCGCGACCACGTCATAGCCACCGGGACTAAGTTTACGCACCTTGCGCGCGCTGCCCTTGATCACGGTCTGGCCCAGGCTGACCTGCCCATCACCAGCAATCACCACCTCACCGCCTTTTTTAACGCCGATGATTGTGGTCCCGTGCCATCCGGGAAAATCGTCATTCTTTGCCATCCGGGCCTCCTGTCGCTTGGCGTCCTATATGGCCCCCATGCGACAGTGGTACAAGGGCAGTGGCGCTTGTGGGGGGCGGGACTGCGCGGTAGCCTGCCCAGTATGAATGACCAGCCTGGCATGTGCTTCTATCTGGAACCCGATCTGCGCAAAAGCGCCGAGGCGGGAACGCATAATTTCATCGCCAAGATTGCCGAAGTGTTAGAAAAAGCGCGGTTTAGGGTCGAATATGCGGATATCCCCAAAGGCGGCGGGCATGGTAAATCTCACCTTTCCCTTACTCATATGTCACCGCCTGCAGGTGATAAGGGGCTGATATTTCGCCGCGTCTATCACTATCCTTTCTGGCAGATTGAGACGGTTTCAGAGCGTTGGCGTTGGGACGTCGCCAAGGCGGCCTTTGATCCCGAAACCGTGGACCCGACGGTCGCGCATCAATTCTATGGATTTTGGCAAAAGCGTCTGTTCGATATCGGTCCATCAAAGGCGGTACGCGGCAGCTACATCTATGCTCCCTTACAAGGCCGACTGGCACAGCACCGATCATTTCAACGCTGTTCACCGTTGCGGATGCTTGAGGTGACGCTTGAACACGCGGCGGGGCGTCACGTCATTGCCGGGCTGCACCCCAAAGAGACCTATTCGGCGTCGGAACTGACCGCGCTAGATCATTTGGCCCGCCGTGATTCCAGGCTCAGCATTCAGACCGGGGGCATGGCGCAGCTGCTGCAAGACTGCGATTTCGTCGTGACACAGAACTCTGCCGTTGCCTTCAGCGGGTATTTCTTTGGCAAGGCCGCGATGCTTTTTGCCGACATCGACTTTCACCATATCGCCATCACAGCAGATATGAACAATCTGAGCGCGTGTTTTAGCGCCATATCTGCCCACCGGCCCGACTTCGCGGCCTATTTGTGGTGGTTCTGGCAGGACCAATCTATCAACGCCGGGCGTCCGGATGCACAGGCCAAAATCGCGGCGAGGTTGCAGCGCTTTGGTTGGCCGGTATGAAAAAAGGCGCCCAAAACTGGACGCCTTTTGCTTTAGTAAGCTACTGAAGTATCAGATGGATTCTTCGATCCAGCTTGCCAGTGCCGCCTTGGGGCGCGCGCCTGCAAGGTTAGATACAACTTGACCGTTCTTAAAGATAAACAGCGCTGGGATGCCGCGCACACCGACCTGAGCAGGTGAGTTCGGGTTTTCGTCAACGTTGACTTTGACGATCTTTACCTTGCCGTCGTACTCCGCCGACAATTCTTCCAGCGACGGGCCGATCTGCTTGCATGGGCCACACCACTCGGCCCAGAAATCCACCAGAACGGGGATATCGGAATTTTTGACTTCGGCGTCGAAAGTGTCGTCGGTAACTGCGACGGTGGCCATGATGCTCTCCTGACAGGAATAGGGTTTGAGGTATGAACCTAGGAACGCGGGACGTTAACGTCAAGATATGGCGGGCCGTCCAGCGCGTTTGTCACAATATCGTGGGGCAACACCATCAACTGCTGGGTTGCTGTCCACAGGATTGCGGTGTCGATCCGATGGTTCGGATAAATTTGCGCCAGTACATGCGCATAGGCGCCCATCTGCCGCAACAATCCGTCGGGGCAGGCGGCGGCGCTACCCGGCACCACGCGATTGGTCTTAAAATCGACAGCAAGAATATGATCTTCGCGGATCAACAGGCGGTCGATGGTGCCGTGCAGTCGATGCGCGCCAAAAGGGGCTGACACCGGAACTTCGGCCAGTGCGGAGGCGGAAAATACCTCGGTAAGGGCAGGGGCGTTAAGGACCTTTGTCACCTCCATCTCGGCTCGCGCCAGAACCTCGGGAGGGTATCCGACGCCGATCAGATCAATGCGTTGACGTTGTGCGAGGTCATTCAGCCCCGGTAGTTGTTCCAGCAACAGATGAACCAACGTGCCGTAGGACTTTGCGCTTTCCAAGTCGGCACCCGCTTCGCCCGGCAAGGCCTTGGCCCCGCCCAGATCAGAGGGTGACAGGGTTTTTTCCGCAGGCTGGGAGGGGGGCGCGGGTGCTACGAAAACAGGCTCTAAAACGGGCATTTCGTGTGAAGTTTCCGTGGTAGTGGCTTGCTCTGGCGCGTCCCAGTCACCTTCTTCGAACCTTAGGGTGCCGTCATCGTCAATGGGTGTGGCATTGATGTGTCCCAGGGCCGCGCCGGCGATCTGATGCCAGGAAGAGCCGTCGTTTGACAGATCCCCCGCGGCAGCCACGATCAACCACTTTTCCGCCCGTGTCATAGCGACGTAGAAAAGGCGCAGCCGTTCCTGCTGCGCGGCCTCCTTCATCGCGTCGGTGGTTTCGCGCATCATCTGTGGCATTTCGTCGGCTGTGGATTTCCAGACAGGCACATCGCCCATCTTGATGATCTCATCCTTGATCGTCACATCGCGCCGCCCGGTGTCAGGCAGTATCACGATGGGGGCTTCCAGCCCCTTGGCGCCATGCACTGTCATCACACGTATCTGGTTTGACGCGCTGTCGATCTGGCGTTTGATCTCAAGGTCGTCTGTCTGCATCCATTGCAGGAAACCCGTCAGGCTGGGGACCGCCCCTCGCTCATAGGCAAGCGCTTGGCTCAGCATGGCATTTATGCCGTCTTCGGCTTCGGGCCCAAGGCGGGACAACAGTTTGCGTCGGCCATCATGGCGGGTCAGGATGCGCTCGATCAGGTCGAATGGGCGCAGGAAATCGACCTGCCCGCGCAGATCGTGCAGCATGGCAATTGTCTCGGGGAAATCTTTGTCGCGCAGCCGCAAGGCTTGCCAGAGGTGGGCTTCTGTCCGGTTATGGGCAAGTTCAAACAAGGCACGTTCGCCCCATCCCATCAGCGGTGATTTCAGCGCCGTTGCCAACGACAGATCGTCGTCCGGGGTGGCAAGAAATGACAGGATTGCGGCCAGATCGCGCACTGCCAGTTCCGCCCCAACCTTTAACCGATCCGCGCCCGCGATTGGCAGCTTGGCCGCCTTGCAGGCGCGAATGATCTCGGAAAACAGGGACGATCGGCGCTGAACCAGGATCAGGAAATCCCCCGGCTGTATGCGGCGTTTCGCCATTTTACCCGGCAGGATGCTGTCATCGGGGATAAAGTGTTCTTGGGTGGTCAGGGTCTTGATGCGCTGGGCAATCTGTTCGGCCAGCAGCACAGTGTGATGCCTCGCGCTGCGTCGGTCCACCGGATCGGTCCAGTCGCCTTCGTCATCAGCGGCCGCTTTTTCGACGACAGGCCACAGATCAACGCGGCCCGGAAGTTGGTCCTTGAACGCCTTGTGCTGCGCGTCGTTGTCAAAACCGGGGCGGACGTGGGGATCAAACACCGTATCGACAGTCCGCAGGATAGCGCTGGACGACCGGAAGGAATACTCAAGGCTGCGGCGCTGAAACGCCTTTCCCGCGTCTGAAATCTTTTGCGAAAAGGACACCGCCTTGCGGTCCAGCTCTTCTGGGTCGGCCCCCTGAAAGGAATAGATCGACTGTTTTTTGTCCCCGACGACAAACAACGTCCGATCCACGTCGCGCGGCGCGCCTGAGCCGCTGTAGAACTCATCGGTCAGACGTTCGATCACATCCCATTGCCGCGGCGACGTGTCTTGCGCCTCGTCCACCAGAATGTGGTCAATGCCGCCGTCGATCCGGTACAAAACCCAGGCCGCCACCGCGCGGTCGGTCAACAGGGCGCGTGCCTTGAGGATCAGATCGTCAAAATCCAGCCAGCCGCGTCTCTGCTTTTCCAGCGCGTATCGGGCAAGAAAAACCTGGGCAAACCGATGCAAGACATGGGTCTTGCGCGCAGCCTTGAGCGCCAGCCGTGCCTCGCGCGCGTCTTCGACCCGCTGCATCCACTGATCAAGCTGGGGCAACCAGTCGGCAATGATTGCCTGCGTCGGCTTGGTCGGAAAGCTTGCAATTTTCGCGGTAAAGGGTTGTTTCGCCCCGGCGCCCGTCAAAAACACGTTTTCCAACAGGGGCAGGGCGGCGATGTCCAGTTTATCAATGGCTTGCAACGCCAGACCGGCTTTTTGATCGTTGCCCCCCTTGGCGATCAGATGCGGGATTATTTCGGCTAAAATTGCGGCCTCACTGCCCAGAAAGACGGATTTTTCGATCGCGTCTTCTGACAAGGTGTCAGGTTGATCGAACAGGGTGAGGATATCAGGCCACGCCAGTTCCGCCGCAAATCCGTCGCGCTGGGATACGATGCTGCGGGTAAGACTGGAAAAATCCTCGCCGGAGTAATGCCGCGCGACATCGGCAATCAGCGGGGCGTCGGCATCTTCGGCCATGCTGTCCACGATCTCGGCGCGCAGCAGATCGGCGGCACGATCTTCGATTTCGGTGAATTGAGGAGAGACCTGCGCCTCAAGCGGGAAGCGGCGCAAGAGCGCGGCGCAGAAGGAATGGATGGTCTGGATCTTCAGCCCGCCGGGCGTTTCGATAGCGCGGGCAAACAGCGTACGGGCATTGCGCAGGTGATCTGGCGTCAGCGCGCCCTCGACCCCCAGATCGGCCAAGGCATTGCGCAGCTGTTCGTCCTTCAGCATGGCCCATTCGCCCAAACGCTTGAACAGCCGGTTCTGCATTTCTGAGGCGGCGGCCTTGGTATACGTCAGGCAAAGAATGTGCTGCGGTTGCACGTCGTCCAGTAGCAGGCGCGCGACCCGGTCGGTCAGCACGCGTGTTTTGCCAGAGCCCGCGTTCGCCGTCAGCCAGGTAGAGGCATCTGGGCGCGCCGCGTCGATCTGGGCCCGCGTTGCATCGTCAAAGTGCCGGGTCATGTCATATCCTCCGGCGTGGGGTCGGTGGTGCCATCCCATTCGCCAAACCGCGCCAATTGGTCATATGCGCCCGCGAATCCGTCGGATTCTACGATCCGCCGTGCGGTGAATCCCTGCGCGGGGTCAAGGTATTTGCTGATCAATTCGTGCAGCCCGGACAAAACGTCCTGGGGCGGTTCCTCGGTCAGGGGGGCGGGAATTTCGACGGGTTTCGCCCCCAGTCCGATAAACGCAGCATGGGCAACATGGGCAATGCCAACTTCGGTAAAACCGCCCTCCTCGACCATCGCCGCCTCGATCAGCAACTGCTTATCAAACAGCCGCTGCTGTTTCTTGCTGGGGGGCGTGCCGGTCTTGTAGTCGTAGATCAGCGCATCGCCGCTATCGCTGCGGTCGATCCGGTCGGCAAAACCCTTGAGCGTGAAGCCAAGGTCGGGAAAGACATGCACGCCGCGCGCGCCCATTTCAAAGGCCACCGGTCTGGAAAACGCGGCGCGGGCCTGTTCCTGTGCGATGAACCAATCCGCGATGCGTTCAATGCGTGCGAGCCAGATCGCGCGCGCGGCAGGCCAGGGCGCCTCGTCGTTCAGCACGCGCGCGGCGGTTGCCATAAGCGCCTCGCGCGTCAGGGCATCGGGGTCAGCAGCAACGGCTTTGACGAAATCTTCCATGATCTGATGCAGGATGACGCCCCGCACGGGCGCATCGGGCGATTGCACCAGCGGGTTGATCGGGCGCAGTTTCAGAGTGTGTTTGGCATAGATCGCGTAGGGATCGCGGATCAGAGTTTTGATCTCGGTCACGGACAGGGCGTGGGGCCGTGCGCCCCGAGGGGGCCGAGGAGAGGGACGCGGGGCAGGGGCGCTGCGTTCCACTGCTTCTAACGCGCGCACCTGAGCCAGCCATGTATCCCCGCGCGCCTGCATCTGCTGCCAGGCTTGCGGCCCACCGCTGTCTGGTAGGCCCTTCATCAGGTTGCTTAACCGGTTCAGCCAGCGCGAGGGCACCAGTTCCGCCTCGTCAGAACGGATGGCGCGGGTCATCCATACTTCGGGGCTGGCGATGGCCTGCTGAAAATCATGAGCGGACAGACCGATCCGGCGTTCGGGCAACAGCAGCCCCGCGTCCAGCCGCATCTGCCTGTTAAGCCAGGGATCGGGCGGCGGCGCCTCGGGCCAAGTGCCTTCGTTCAGCCCGCCAAGGATGACCAGATCTGCGCCCTGAACGCGCGCCTCCAACGTCCCCCAGATCATGATATCGGGGCGTGGCGCATCGCGGTCGCGCACTTCGCCTTGCGACAGCAGCGCCCCCATCAGATCGGCGTAATCCGACGCCGTCATCTCGCCTCCGGACGGTGCATGTTCGGCCAGGTCGGTCATGACTTTCTGGGCAGAGGCCCCAGAGTTGAGCTGCCAAAGCTGGTGCAGCGGCGCGGGAACAGCACCCATTGCGATCATGTTGGCAAGGTCGAGATGCCGGTGGACACAATCAGCAAGGGCGCGCGGACCGGGGGAATCGCGGCCGGTAAATGTTTGCGCGACCCAGTCGGCCCAGGCCAGAAACTGGGTGGCGTTTTCCAACTTCGCAGCCGCTTTGGCGGCGAGTTTCAACACGCCGTCGGCCGTCGGGTAGGGCAACCCCTGTTTGCGTATCTGTGCTTCTAGCCGTTGAGTGTTCAACTGGTGCAGATTGCGGTCCTGCCCGCTGTGGGTGAGCGGGTGTTTCAGCAGTGTCAGCAGCGCCTCGGCATCCAACTTGCGCACAAAAAGCCCTGCGACATGGCGCAGGAACCGACCCGGAGGCGACAGATGTAGCGGCGTACCCGCACTGTCGTCGGGCAGGATGTTCCAGCGGTCCAATGCGGCAGTGACCTGCCGCGACAACATCCGGTCCGGGGTGATCAGCGCGGCCTTTTTGCCTTCTTCGACCGCTTTGCGCAGACGCAACGCGATGGCCAAGGCTTCGACGCGTGGCGTGGGTGCTTCGACCAATGTGATGTCGGCGGTGGCGGCGCCAAGCGCTTGCAGTTTGGGACCATCGCTTAGCCAGGCATGGGTGACGGGGGCAGGGCGCAGCGACAGTGACACCAGCGCATTGCGGTGCGCGGACGGGGGCGCCGTGGTGGTCCATTCGGTGATCGCGCTGCGCGGCAGGTCAAGCGCGCGCATCAGGTGGCGAAACCGGTATTGCGGGTGGTCTTCGGACAGCAGCGCCTGATCCAGTTCAGCCCAGACGGCGGTGGGCATGTCAAAGTCGAAACCGGGCAGAATTGCAGCACCCTGCGGCAGGCACGCGACCGCCTGCATCAGCAGCGACGTTGTGCCGCGTGACCCCGTAGAGCCAGCCAGCAGCACAGGATGCTGTGGTGGATCTTCGCGCCAATTTGCGATGATACGTGACACCAATTGCCGCCGCCGCGCCTCGGCGTCGGGCCGCGTTGTGGTCTGCTCCAGGTAGTGGTGCGCGATTTCCAGGAACCGCTTTGCCCGGTCCCAATGCGCCGACAGGTGACCGACGTCCAGATCCGCGATGGCCTGTGCCGACACGCCCTCGCCCTGCATTTCGTCGATCAGCGCGGCGAGGGAATCAGACAGCGCATAAAGCGAGGCGCGCGGCGCAAGGTCGGGCGAAGCGTCTAACAGCGACGATACCAGTTGTATAAGTTCCAGCCGTCGTTTCAGGGGCGGCGTGGCGGCGGGCAGGGTTTCGGCAGGCAATAGCGGGTCAAGATCGGTGATCAGCCTGATGCGGGGCAGAAACCCCGGCGCGCCCGTGTCAAATACGTCGCGCAGGCGGCGGGCCATGCGCGTGGTGTTCACAATCAACTCGACCCGCGCCATCGCATCGGGCGGCTGGCCCTCAAGCCGCTCTTGCAGCCCGCGCACCAGCGCGCGCGGAAAATCAACGCCCGGTGCAAGGCCAAAAACCCGTGCCTGATCCTGTGCGTCAAACATCAGGTGTCGCCAGCAGCGCTTCGGCTTGGGCGATGCCACCCGGATGGCCGACATCACACCACTGGCCGGGATAAGTCAGCCCATAAAGCCTGTTTTGTTCCAGCATCTTGTCCCACAACAGGTTCAATGAAAATTTTTCGGCGTCGATCTGCATCAACATGTCCGTTTTGATAATCTGGACCCCACCGTAGATGAGGCCCGGACCGCGCTGCAACCGTCCGTCGTCGGCAATGGTGAAATCGCCGGCGCCCATATGGCCAATGGCATGTTCGGGCGGAATACCAATCAGCAAGGCATCCATGTCGTCGCTCCGCCAGGCGTCTTGCAGCAGGTGCAATGGATTGGGCCCGCGCCAGATTGCATCGGTGTTCATGGTATAAACCGGCCCCGCCCCCAACAACGGCAGGGCATTGCGCAGGCCGCCGCCGGTTTCCAGAATATCGGGCCGTTCAATGATGGTCTGAACGCCCTGCGCGTTGAGGTGGTGCGCCAATGCCTCGGGTTTGTAATGTAGGTTGGCCACGATGCGGGCGGGCCGTGCGGCCAGCGCAAGGGTCAGGGCGTGATCAATCAATGGCCTGCCGGCAACCTTGATCATCGGCTTTGGCTGCGTCTGCGTCAGATGTTTCATACGCGTGCCAAACCCGGCCGCGAACATCATTATGGCCTCGGGGGATTTAGACATTGGCGTTTCAGGTGCTCCAGAAAATCGGGGGTGGGCGCGGGCAGAATATCGGTAATGAGCGTCGCGATGTCGTGCAGGTCGGGGTGTTGCAAATTGCGCAGCAAATAGCCCCAGACCCGCGGGATAAGATCGACGTAATGCGCCTTGCCGTCGCGCAGGCAAAGCCGGGCAAAGATGCCGAGAATGCGCAGGTTGCGCTGTGCGCCCAGCAGCGCATAGGCGGATCGAAACTGTCGCGGCGCGCGTCCTGTCTGTGCGAGGTAGTGGTCAATCATCGCACTTTCGATTGCTGGTGGTACATCGCGCCGCGCGTCTTGCAGGATAGAGACCAGATCGTAGGCCGGATGACCCAACAGCGCGTCCTGAAAATCAAGGACGCCAACCTGCGCTGTGCCGCTCCGATCATCGAGCCAGAGCAGGTTTTCGGCGTGAAAGTCGCGCAGGATGATTACTTTTTCGATCTCATCGAGCCGTGCGGCGAGTGGATGAAATTTGCTGCGGAACGTCTCAATCTGGGTCGCGTCGGCATCTGGGGCGTACCAGTCAAAGGCGGGGGTGGTCGCCTCTGCAAGCCAGTTGGCATCGCAGATCGGCAAGGCCAACGTCGGCGCGCTGTGCAGCGCTGTCAGAAAATCCGCGGCGGCAGTGTATAATTCGATGGTGCGGTCAGGTGCCTGTGTCATCAGGCGGGCGAACAGGCCGTCGCCCAGATCTTCGATCAGCAGCAGGCCGGTGTCGGGATCGGCGTGATAAATCTGCGGTGCGCTGAAGCCTGATTTGGTCAGATGCTGCGCGATGCGGATAAAGGGCCGCACATCTTCGCCGCGATCGGGCGGGGCATCCATGAGGATTGCGCCATCGCCATTGGCCTGGCGCAGCCTGTCGTACCGACGGTTTGACGCATCCCCTGCCAATAACGCGCGCTGGGCGCCTGACCAGCCGGCGTTCTGCAAAAATGCGTCGATCTTTATGCTGCGGTCGGTCATGTCTGCCACATCGCCAGTTTGCCGTCCCATGAGGGGGCCTGCCAGCGCGCAGTCAGAATGCGCGCGTCGTCGGTAGGGCCGGCCTCGAGATATAGCGTCAGCGCGGATTTGGGGGCAAGATCGCCCAGCCTGTCGGGCCATTCGACAAGACAGATCGCGTCTGAGAAGGCATCGACCAGTCCAAGTTCTTCGACCTCGTAGTTTGAGGTCAGCCGATACAGATCGGCATGCCAGATATCGACATCGGCGGCGCGGTAGGTCTGGACCAGCGTAAAGGTTGGCGATGGCACATCTTCGGGGACAGAGAGCAGAGATTGTATCAGCGCGCGGGCAAAGTGGGTTTTTCCTGCACCTACATCCCCATGCAGCAGGATCACGTCGCCGGCCTGCAACTGCCGACCCAGTTGGGCGGCGCGCTGGGCGGTGTCGTCGGGGCTGGTCAGCGTGATGGAAAAGCGTTGGGCGGCCATGGCGCCATGCTTACCGTGACCACGGTCAACCGCAAGTTCAATCCGGGTATTTTGGCGTCAAAATCAAGTGCTGTGGCTAGGTGAAAGGGGCTCGGATTTGGCGGCGTTTCCTATGTGGGTGGCACGGAACCGGATCAAAGTCGCGCCCGCGGCAATCGGCGTCAGGTCGCACGTCAAAGGCGCGCCGTTATGGGGGCATATTGGCAGGCTCCACCCCTCTCGGTTGCCGTGGTTGGTCACGAAATCCTCGATTTCCGGCCACATCGGATTGGGCGCGGCATTCCTACGCCATAAGGTGACGGAATCCGTAATGGTGATGTCTGCGAAACTGCTGTCAGGGCTTTGCCCCCATAAGTCACGATAGGATGCGTTGCAGAATGTCAGCACCCCCGATGCGGTAAACACTGCCAGACCGTCGTCAATGTGATCCAGCAGGTTCTGACCCAGCTCCAGTTCAGCGCGGAAATTGCGGGTCAGGGCCACGTCTGCGCTGATATCCTCGATCAAAAAGGCCGTTGCGCCATCAGGGTGCGGTCGGCCCATGACGCTGTAGGTTTGCCCAGACTCGAGCGACCATGTTTCCTGATACCGCCCGTCTGTCGCCGCCGCGATGACATCTGCAATCTCTTGCCGCCAATTCAGGTAATTCTTTGGTTCCGGCATGCGCCGGGTTTCGCGCAATTGGTCAAAGAACGACAGCATTGTCGGTCGCGCGCTGAGAAAGGGGGCAGGCAGGCCCGTCAAATCCATAAGGGCCGGGTTGAACAGCGCCAACTGCCCTTTGCGGTCAAAAATCGCCAATCCGATGGACAGATGCGCAAAGGTCTTGGCCAAGGTTTGCACAAAGGTCCGTTTCGCATCCTCCGCTTCGATGACAGCGTTGATGCAGGTGGCATGATGGACCGTGTTGTCGTCGATGGTTGTCTGGCTCAGCGCGTACCAATCAGGTTCGGCACTGTCTCCCACCGCGAGTGATACGCGCGCGGGGTGGTTCGGGTCCGTGCGGCTGAACAGGTCGGTGCCTGCGCTGTCTGGCTGGTCTGCCGCCAGTTTCTTAAGCGTTGCATAGGCCTGATTGTGCCAGATGATCCTGCCCCCGGCATTGGTCTGCCAGGACGGGTTTGGGTTGGCATCACTGGCGCGGCGTAGCAGGTTTATCATGTCAGTGACGTCCGGCCCGGCAGGGGTCGCCATCTGGCTGGTGCCGGGCATATGCACGCTGCATCTGGACCCGATCCAACGGATCTGGATTTCCTGTGGTTGGTCGCCGTCGGCGGCCAGCAGCGTGATACTGCCCTCATGGCCGGCAGCGGCAGATTTCGGGAAATCGGGAAACCGTGCCAACAGGCTGTCGCGCAGATCATCCCAATCGTGAAAGCCGGGGGCCAGTGCCAGCCGCGTCAGGGCCAATTCGTTACCATGCTGCAACTGTCCGTCCTGAAACAACAGTGCCATGTCATCAGGTTCGGCATCAATTGCGGGCGCGGCGCTGGCCATGTCTTGCCGCAACCACCACAGCGCCCCCATCGCCGTCAGGATGGCCGCGGTCAGGATGACGGTAAGCTCGGGCAGCGCAAGCATGGTAAATCCCTTTGGCCACATCAGGTGCGTCCGAGTTTTGCCGCTTTAAGTTAACAGTAGATTAACATCACCTTTCTTGCCTTTGTTTCACGCCGTGATATGCCGGTTTTCGCCCTGCCCGCCTTCGGGTTGCGGCAGCTCCAGTACATTTCGTGGCCAGGATACCTCGACCACCGCACCGCTGCCCGCAGGCGGCAATCCCCGCAGCCATCCGCCGTCGATCCCATTGGCAAAGCGCAGGCGGGCGCCGGCGCGTTCAAGAAATGTCTTGGCGATAAACAGGCCCAGCCCCATGCCTTCGTATTCGGGGCGTTCGGGGGCATGCGGCGCGTCTGAGCGGCGTCGCATGAACGGATCGCCAATGCGGCCCAGGTCCTGCGGCGGAAAACCGGGGCCATCGTCAATGATCCGCACCGATATGCCATCGGGGCCCCATTCTGTTTCGATCCAGACGTGTGCGGCGGCAAAATCCACGGCGTTCTGCACCAGATTGCGCAGCCCGTGGATGATTTCGGGCTTTCGTGGAATGATCGGTTGCCGGATTTGCATGCCGCCCATTGGGTTGTCAGAGAAGTAGACCGATTTGCCCCGCCCGATATGCGGCTCGGCAGCTTCTTTGATCACAGCGGTCAGTGGGGCGCGCTGCATGTGCAGGTCGTCTTTGCCCGAGCGGCCCATATCACGCAGGATGTCGCGGCACCTGTCGGCCTGATCACGGATCAGCGCGGCATCTTCGGCCAATTCGGGGCGGTCCTGCAAATCGTTGAACAATTCACTGCTGGCCAGTTTGATCGTTGCCAGCGGCGTGCCCAATTCATGCGCTGCGGCGGCAACCACGCCGCCCAGATCGGTCAGCTTCTGTTCGCGCGCCAGCACCATCTGTGTCGCTGCCAGCGCATCGGCCATCGAGTGAATTTCTGATGTCACCCGCCGCGAATAGGCGCTTGTAAACAGGATCGCGATCACCAGCGCCGTCCAATGACCAAAGACGAAGATCTGAGGCAGTTTCAAAACGCTGCCCGACTGGGTGACCAGTGGAAAATGCACCAGAGCAAGCAGGGAGGCGGCGGCAATGGCCGTTCCGCACAACACCAGCGTCGACCGCAGGCTAAGCGCGGTGGCAGAAATGGTGACGGGGCCAAGCAGAAGCAGGGCAAAGGGGTTGTGCAATCCGCCGGTCAGAAAAAGCAGGAATGACAATTGCAGCAGGTCAAACAGGACCATCGACAGGTTCTCGACCTCGGACAGCCGTTTGTTCTCAGGAAAGATAAATACTGCCAGCAGATTACCCACTACCGACGCACCTATCGCGAGGTAACACAGGCTGAATTCAAGCTGTAGACCATAGATAATCTGTGCCACGGTCACGGCGGTTAGCTGGCCGATAATGGCAACCCAGCGCAGCAGGATCATGGTGCGCAGCCGTATCCAATTGGACCGCGTGCGCGCACCCAGAGGGCGTATCGTTGCCTGCGTCATGTTCGCACCTTTGGGTTGTTGGTTCTTGCATCGGCCGCGATCTAGCGTAGGTCTGCCAAAAGACCTGAGCAAGAGCGCCAATTGGCGCAGGAGATTTTATAATGAACAAATACCTTGCACTGGGCGCAGTTGGCGTTGCTGCGGTATTTCTGTTGGGCACCGTCTGGATGACGACACGGGCCGACGATGGTGACATCTATGCCAGTTGCCGCGCAGGTCAGGTTGCCGGGGGTGATCTGGGCGGGCCGTTTGAACTGGTCAACAGCGAGGGCAAAACCGTCACTGACACCGATGTGATCACCGAACCTGCCCTGATCTACTTTGGATATACCTATTGCCCCGATGTCTGCCCGCTGGACGTCGACCGCAACGCCGCCGCCGTTGAGATACTCGAAGAGCGCGGCCAAAGCGTTGTACCGGTTTTCATCACGGTCGACCCGGCGCGTGATACGCCCGAAGTGGTGGGCGATTTCGCGGCCAATATGCACCCCCGAATGGTCGGGCTGACCGGCTCGCCCGAGCAGGTCAAAGCCGCCAGCCAAGCGTACCGCACCTATTACAAGGCGCATCCGCCAACAGACGGCGAATACCTCGTGGATCATTCGACGTTCAGCTATCTGGTGATGCCGGGAAACGACGTTGTTGATTTCTACCGCCGCGAAACAACACCCGCAGACATGGCTGATAAGATCGGCTGTTTCATCGACAAGCAGCCAAATTGACCGCAGCGGTCAGGGCCTTCATAGTGCCCTTGCAAAGCGTTGAAACTGCCGCGTGGGGATGATGATGCAAGACCTATCCAATCTGGGGCCTGATCGCAGCTTGCTGTTGGTGGACGACGACGAACCGTTTCTGCGCCGGCTGGCCAAGGCGATGGAAAAACGCGGCTTCGAGGTTGAGACCGCAGGTACCGTTGCCGGCGGCAAGGCGATCGCGACGGCCCGCCCACCCGCCTATGCAGTGATTGATCTGCGGCTCGAAGACGGTAACGGCCTTGATGTGGTTGAAGTGCTGCGTGCGCGCCGTGCCGATGCGCGGGTGGTGGTGCTGACGGGCTATGGCGCGATTGCAACTGCCGTGGCGGCGGTCAAGATCGGCGCGACCGACTATCTGTCAAAACCTGCTGACGCCAACGACATCGTGAACGCCTTGCTTGCCACGGGCGGTGACATGCCCGCCCCGCCCGAAAACCCGATGAGCGCGGACCGCGTGCGTTGGGAGCATATACAGCGGGTTTATGAGCTGTGTGACCGCAACGTCAGTGAAACCGCGCGTCGGTTGAACATGCACCGCAGGACGTTGCAGCGGATATTGGCAAAGCGGTCGCCGCGCTAAGCGGGCCAAAAGCTGCCCAGAGGTGATGTTAAAGGTCGAAGCGTTTCCAAATGCGGTCGACGCGGGTGCCGTCTGATAGGGTGCTGTCGGGCAGCGCTTTGAAATCTTCAAATCCACGGCTTTGGTAATAGGCCAGACCGCCCGTATTGTCCGCCCGGATAATGGCATGGATGTGGGCGAAACCCATCTGGCGGGCAGCGGTTTTGGTGGCCTCAAAAAGGGCTGATCCGATGCCAAGTCCGGTTTCGCCCAGCCGCACAAATGTCGCCACGTCTATGCCGCCTGCGGGTAAATCGGGATGCGGTTCGATCCACTGAAATCCCTTCAATTCGCCGTCGTCGCCCTCTGCGAGATGCCAGGCGCTGTTTTCGCTCGACATCCAGCCGCGCAAGTCCTGCACGGTGACAGGCGATACCATCGCTGTGGTCCCGCCTTTGGCAATGATGGCGTTCAAAAGGTCGGCCATGGCGCCTGCATCCAGCGCCCCAGCGCGGCGTATGTGGATCACGTCATTAGCCCCAACAGGGTGGCGTGGCGGCTGGTGAACTCATTGCGCGTCTCGACGGGCGGGCGCAGCACGATGGAAAGTCCTTCCATCAACGCGGCATCGGGAAGGCCAAAGAAACGGGTGGCTTCCGCTTCGGAAAAGCCCGCGATCTGAGTTGCCTCCATCCAGGCGCTGATGCGGTCGGCCTTTTTAATCTGTCGTTTGACGCGCAGCGGGATCACGGCGGGCAAGCCAAAGCGGATGTGGATTGCCCCGGTCAATCGGTCGTCCAGCGCCTTATACCCCGGGCCAACCGCTGTTTTGACCGGGGAAATCATGTCGCCGATCACATATTCCGGTGCGTCATGCAGCAGGGCGGCCAACCGCCATTTGGCGGGTGCGTTGGGGTCGATCCGGGCAAAGATGGTTTCGACCAGCATGGAATGTTCGGCCACCGTATATGCGTAATCGCCCCGCGTCTGCCCGTTCCAGCGGGCGACAAAGGCAAGGCCGTGAGCGATATCTTCGATCTCGATATCCACCGGGGTCGGATCCAAAAGATCGAGCCTGCGACCCGAAAGCATGCGCTGCCATGCGCGGGGTTGTTGCGCCATGTGGTGAAACCTTGTTTGGAACTTTTGCGGATTCCCGCCGTTCATCCCACGAAGGAGATGATCATGAAACCCGTTTTTTCGACACTGACATTTGTACTCGCACTTGGTGCCGCCGCGACCACAGCAGCCGCCGAAGACGTCTGCATGCCAGCAGGCGAAATGAAAGCGGCGTTAATTGACTGGTACGGCGAACGTCCTGTTCCGGGCGAAAGCGAAGGCAGCAGTCAGGTCTGGGCCTCGTCCACAACAGGGACGTGGAGCATGGTCAAATTCATGGGCGACGGCAATGCCTGCGTCACCGCGCAGGGCGACAACTGGATGGCCGGGCTGACCGGGGATGAGCAGATCGCCGCGCTGGAGGCCGACGAGGTAACCCCAACACGCTATAGTCGTTGAGAATAACCCCCGAAGGTGGTAGGGCGCGCGCAACGCTTTACCAAAGGGGTGCCTCATGGCCGACGATTACATTGTGAAAGACATCAACCTTGCCGCTTTCGGGCGCAAGGAGCTGGATATCGCTGAAACGGAAATGCCAGGCCTGATGGCGCTGCGTGCAGAATACGGCGAAAGCAAACCGCTCAAGGGTTCGCGCATCGTTGGGTCGCTGCATATGACAATCCAGACCGCAGTCCTTATCGAAACGCTGGTTGAACTGGGCGCCGACGTGCGCTGGGCGTCATGCAACATCTTTTCAACCCAAGACCATGCCGCTGCCGCGATTGCCGCCGGTGGCACGCCCGTGTTCGCGATCAAGGGACAGACGTTGGTCGAACATTGGGATTACCTTGATAAATCCTTTATGTTCCCCGAAGGGCCTAACCTGATCCTCGATGACGGTGGCGATGCCACCTTGTACATCCTGTTGGGTGCGCGCGTAGAGAACGGTGAAGAAGACCTGATCGCAATTCCCAAGTCTGAAGAAGAAGAAGCAATTTTTGCCCAGATCAAGAAACGTATGGCGGCCAGCCCCGGTTGGTTCACCAAGATGCGCGATCAGATCGTTGGCGTGTCCGAAGAGACCACCACCGGTGTGCACCGTCTTTATGATCTGGTGAAGCAAGGCCAGCTGCCCTTCCCCGCGATCAACGTAAACGACTCTGTGACCAAATCTAAGTTCGACAACAAATATGGCTGCAAGGAGTCGCTGGTTGACGGCATCCGCCGCGCCACCGACACGATGATGGCCGGCAAAGTGGCGGTTGTCATGGGCTACGGCGACGTTGGCAAAGGCTCTGCCGCATCGCTGCGCGGCGCGGGTGCTCGGGTAAAGGTCACCGAAGTCGACCCGATCTGCGCGCTTCAGGCCGCGATGGACGGTTTCGAAGTCGTGCTGCTGGAAGATGTGGTTTCAACTGCCGATATCTTTATCACCACGACCGGCAACAAGGACGTGATCCGCATCGAGCACATGCGCGAGATGAAGGATATGGCGATTGTCGGCAAC
>TARA_R110002049_G_scaffold18841_6_pt1 | contig 31577 bp, 25 predicted proteins | sample TARA_R110002049 | Tara Oceans TARA_R110002049 (sample SAMEA4396941) | marine metagenome | biome: Polar Biome; feature: [SRF] surface water layer (ENVO:00010504); material: water (ENVO:00002006), including particulate matter (ENVO:01000060) such as... | depth 5 m
TGTGAATGACCCGGTAACGGGTAACCTTCTTATTACAGGGAAGCCACTAGAAGGTGAAACTCTCTCCGTCGATGCTTCCAATCTCCGCGATAGAGACGGTTTAGGCTCGTTTTCTTACCAATGGCTGAACGACGATACGCCGATAGAAGGAGCAACGGCGGTTAACTACGTCCTAACTGAAAGTGACGTGGGAGGGAGTATCAGCGTGGTGGTAAGATACCGCGATGGGTCAGGTTTCATTGAAACTGTTGTGAGTGAACCAACAACTTACGTCGTTCCTCTAGGCGAGACCATCAACGGCACTGCAGGCCCTGATATTCTTCTAGGTACCGAGGGAGCCGATTCTATCTTTGCTATGGAAGGAAACGATACTGTCACAGGTGCAAAGGGCGATGATCTGATCAATGGGGGATCGGGTGTCGATACAGCGAAGTATTCTGGTCCGCAGTCGAGCTACACTCTGACTCTTAGCTCGACGGGCACTACGATAACCGACCGCCGGGTAAATGGTGACGGGACGGACGTGCTAGAGGTCATAGAACTCCTAGATTTTGAAACCACTGATGTTTTTGACCTGACGATATTTGGTGGTGCAGCAGGTCTGTCTCAAAGTCAGTTCGAGAGCATTATTGAGTTATATACTGCAATTTTTGATCGTGCTCCTGATGCTGTTGGGCTGAACTTTTGGGGTACAGCCTTTGCAAATGGACTGTTGCTTGAAGACATGGCAGCGCTCTTTATGGACCAGTCTGAAACGCGCGACCGCTATCCCGAAGGTCTTGGCAACGATGTGTTTGCTACCGCAGTTTACAACAATGTGCTGGGTCGCGATCCGGACGGACCTGGGCTGACATTCTGGGTTAAAGCTCTCGACACAGGGAGTGTCAGTCGCGACCATTTCATCCTACAGCTGCTCAGAGGCGTTCAGGATGGTACGCCAGATGCCGACTATCTTTCTGCGAAAACAGATATTGGGGCATACTTTGCGGTTATTAAAGGCATGTCGGATACTGCAAGTGCGTCGGACGTGATGGCCTTGTTTGATGGCACTGAGGCTGGGCTTCTTGAGGCTGTGGCGGCTATTAATGAGGCCTATATAGATGCTCTCGATGCGGAAGGCGGTGAGTTTCTCATGCCGCTAGTGGGCGTTCTGGACGATCCATTTAGCATGATTTGAGGTCGGCCAACGGTCTCGAGATATTTAATATTTGATGCCGCTTCTCGTAGAAGAAATCCCGCGCCCTTCTGGGGCGCGGGTGTGCCGCGGCCGGTTGGGCCAAAGTGACTTAGGTCGTGCACCCGCATAGCTCCGAACCAACCCATGCACCAGTGGCTACGCGCGCAGAGTCTCATATCGTTCTGTTATGCCTCACCACACCAGAGTTGCCCCAACTTGGGCGAGGCAATGGAATCCCGCACTCCGGTTGCCCGTTATGCAAGGTGCCCTTGCACACGACTTCCTAGCGCAGCATTGCAGCGGCATGTTTCGTTGGTGTCTTTAAAAAAGACTATCTCGCGCCAGGGGTAGGGCGAATGACTCCTGCTTTAGCGGCCTTTCTGTGGTTTACTGTAATTCAGAGCCGCCATAGAAAGGGGCACAAACTTGCCGCGGGGGGCCTTATGATCCGAACCATCTTAGTTAGTGATTACATTCAAGTTCAGGGCGCGTTCGTGCGTGCTTCGGACGATGGAAACATCGTTGTTTGCACAGGAGAAGGTAAGTTTGAAGGGCGTCCGATCGGGCATCTCGGCAAGAAGCCGTCCTCACATGTAGTGCTTGCAGTCTCCTAACATCCCAATGTGGCCGCAAGGTCGCATCTCGCCCGTCTGAGGATCGCGTATCAACGGGAGTTCGCCTTTTTCGTAAGAAACGCAAGCGGAGAGGAGCAGGGCTGATATCACGATAAAAAGTTTCATAAGGCATGGCTCCTGAGGCTTTTGGTCTGTTGTACAATCGGCTGGCAGACCGCTTCTCTATATGAATTTATCCTTCGAACATTCAATGGAGTTTTCGCTTCTCTAAGTGTGCGAGGGGCGGGCCACTTCGAGCGGATACCTTGGCGGCATGAAGCTCTGTTTGCCTACTCACAGCCCTCTCAGTGGAAGGTTTGCCGAAGCGCTAGCAGACAGATGTCCTCTACCGCCAAAGGCGCAATGGCTTTGCGCGGTCTGCGCCGGCGACGGGCATACCAGCTGATCTGCTGGCGGTAGAAGGAGTAATAGCGTGCCAAAGTGTGATACCCTGAGCCAAGGAGGCGTGCCGCGAGATCCTGAAACGCTGTGTGAGGTGCTCGGGTGTTTGGAGGATATGAAGGTAGGCGTTATTTCTTGCAGTCCTCGCCTTGCAGAGAGCATCATGTCAGATGCGGCCTTGGTCATCCGGGCTCTTGCACGGAGAGCGGGGGGCAAAATTGGAGAGAGGCGCGTAAGGAATAACCGTTTGGCGGGCAACCGTTGGGGTGTTGGCTCTGCTTTCTGCCGTGGTTTTTGACACTGGCTACGAAGAAGCTGCCTATATCGCAGGCATTGCAGCGCTTGTTTAGATTAGGGGAAACGGGAATGGCGAGGATTACCTGGAAGGAGCCGGACCGCAGGCGGGGGGCGAAGTCTTGGTTGCTCCGACCGATTTGCTGGCTCATGGGTCATGGATATTACCAAGCGGATGGGGAGAGTTGGACGGAAGCGACGTTGGAATGCCCCCGGTGCGGGTTGGAGCATCCAAGGTAGGAGATTGTCGTGCAGGTCTTTGTCGCTTCTCTTGAGCAGTGCCTTAAAGCAAAAAACTGGCCTGCGGCGCTGTGTCTTGCGCTGACCCTGCCTGAGATGGCCGGTGCCGTGGAAAGCCCCGAAAGCTCTGCGCCGCAAAGATACGCGCAGTGGTTCGATAAATGGGTGGGCCTTAAATATCGAACGCGCCTTTTGTCGGGGCAACATGCGCTTCTCTCCGGGCCCGACTGCTATGCCTTGAGGTGCGCCATGCTCTATCAGGGACAGGAGGTGGAGGCAGGCCGGCGCCGGTATGTAACGGATGCTCTTCATCGGTTTCACTTTACCCAAGTCGCGGCAGAGCATTGCACGCATAAGAACCGGGCGCTTCAGATTCACGCGGACCGCTTTTGCCGAGATGTCGTTGAGGGATGCGAGGCTTGGCTCAAATCCATCAAGAATGATGCCAGTAAATCGGCCGTTTTGAAGCGCGGTCTGAACATGGCAATGCCTCTCTAAGGCTGCGCGCCATTAAAGCAGCGTTGATGCGGTAAGCATCCCGAGATGCATCCAGGGCTGTACGTGCAGTCATCAGTGGATCGCTTTGCAGAAAAGATTGTGGTGAAAGCTTTAACATGCCGGGCTTTCGCCCGGGGGACAGCTCATCCTGTATTGTCGAAAGCAGATTTTCGGGGTCGAGAGGCGAGGCTATAGACCTCTTCGAATCTGTTAGGTCTAAGGCGCTGACATATATACTTATGATATTTTTATATGCTTTAGATATTTAATTATTACTTAAGTATAATATTTCATGTCAAACCTTGACAGAAAATTGTCTAAAGTGTGCTTGGCTTGCGGAAAATTAGGAAATTCGTCTCGCTAGGTAAAATTAACTATTGCGAGATAATGAACTCATATTGCAGCCTATAAGGGCGCTCTCGTATTTAGCGCCAGAAATCTAAAATATGAACGTGCCTTTCAGCACGAATTAAATAGATGTGCATTCACTGCACGTTGCGAGGAAGTTATATGGTAGCGAAACTTAAAAATATGCGCTCTTTCATGAAGGTTTTCTCCAAGGATGAGGACGGCGCGACGGCAATTGAGTATGGACTTTTTGCGGCCCTGATTGGAGCTGCAATTGTAACTACGGTGGGTCTGCTAGGCGGGGATCTCAATACGACCTTTGTTGAAATTCGCAGTGCATTCTCCGGTGAAGAGGCTGGTGGAAGTTAAGTCTAAGGTATTGTGTTAATTGTATATAATGAGAGATATGCCGAAACGCATTCTTTTGGTCCTAACGACTTCTGCGGTACTTGCTGTGGCAGTCACTTGGGTCAGCGTGCGCCCTGACAACCAGCCCGCTTCGCCCCCTCCCGCCGAAGCTCCGGTGTCTGTTAAGGTGAAACGCATCGCGGTGTTGGCAGCCGCGACTTCAATTGTAAAAGGCTCCGACCTCACGGCAGATATGGTTGAATCCATTGAAATTCCGGCAAGTGAACTCTCTTCGGAATTCATTCTTGATTCAAAGCTGAATAGGGCACGCCTTTTCGATCTTCGCGCTGATGAAGATATTGCGGCGGGAGCGCCTCTTATGTCCAGTGGTCTGATTGTTCCGGCAGTTCAAGAGGAACTTATTCCAGAAGTTGTTCCCGTCATACGTCCAGTCCAGTCCCTTGGGGCAGGCATGCGCGCCATTTCCGTACCGCTCAACCAAGAAGCCTCTCTTGCCAGTATGATCGAACCTGGCGATCGTATCGACGTCATGGTGTCTTATCAGACGGCTCAGGGCATACGCGCCGTGCGCAATATTCTTGAGAATGTCCGTGTTCTTGCACTCAATGGGATGGGGAATGGCGGTTCGGATAGACACATGATGACGCTCGAGCTGCACTCAGAAGGCACCAAGGTTTTGGCATTGGCTCAGCAAACAGGGGAGTTGGTGTTTGTCTTGTCTTCTACGCAAGGGGAGGGCCTGCCGGTTATTATCCGCGATGGCCCAATGCTTTCAACGCAGATTTCAGGGGCGTTGGGACAGCCACAGGCGCCCCCGCGGCAGGCGCGCCGCGTGACCGTTATTCGGGGGAGTAGCGGTCAAGATGAGGTGAAATTGACCAGGGGTGAGGCCGAGCGATCGGACCAGTCAAATACTTTTCAAACAGGGGGCCTCATTTCTGCTGATCGCTGAACTATTCCATTTCAGGACTTTTTAATGCTGCTCAAGTTATTTCAAGCCTTCGCTTTCATTGCTGCGGGCTCTACGCTTTTCTTGCCCGAGTATGGGTATTCACAGGTGGTTATTGAAGCCACGGGCAGGCCTGTCCGTCTTTACCCCGGGGAGGGCAAGCTGATCCGGCTGGACCAGCCCTCCAGTACCGTATTTTTAGCAAATCCGGCCGTTGCTGATATCGAGGTCAAATCTGCAAACCTTGTATATCTCTACGGAAAAGCTGCCGGCAAAACGACGCTCTTTGCACTGGATGAGTTGGACAACGTGACACTTTCGAGCGTCGTGAACGTGGCGCTTAATGTCGATGCGCTGAATAGGGCGGCGAAGTCCGCGGTGCCGCATGGGAGTTTTCAAATTCGCGAGACTGAAGGGGCCATGGTCATGTCAGGTCGTGTGCCATCTCTTGGCGATGCCCAGCAGATCGAAACGGTTCTTCGTGCGCTGTCAGGGCAGGATGTGCCGATCATCAACAGCTTGAAGCTCGACAACCCAGCTCAAGTAAACCTTCAAGTAAAGATTGCCGAAGTTTCCAGAACGGTGACTGAAGACCTTGGGACGAACTGGACGGCCTTGGGTAACGGATTGAACGGGGGTCGTGGCGCGCCTGGCGGTTTTGCTTTGAACACCGACTTTACTGTCGGCTCCCAATTGCAGGGTGTCAGCTTGGAAGCGCTACAGCAAGAAGGCCTGGTGACCATTCTTTCGGAGCCAAATCTGACGGCGCGCTCAGGCGACAAGGCCAGCTTCTTGGCCGGGGGGCGCTTCCCCTATCAGACTGCGGCTTCAGATGACCGCGTAGAGGTCGTTTTTGAGCCCTATGGTGTTGAGTTGGAGTTCCAGCCTGAGGTGCTTCAATCGAACAAGATCAAGCTTGAGGTCGATACCAAGGTCCGTGAATTGGATTTTTCCAATGGCAGTACTTCCAATACCCAAGGGCTCCCTCTGATCTTGGAGCGCAGCGCGGCCACGACGATCGAAGTCGGCAGTGGTCAGAGCTTTGCGATTGCAGGGCTGTTCAAGGCGACGTCGCAGCAAACCATCGATGAGGTGCCGGGACTTGGCCAAGTCCCCCTCCTGGGCGCTCTTTTCCGCTCTACCAGCTACCAAAGTGGTGAGAGTGAGCTTGTGATTATTGTGACACCCTATTTGGTTGAGCCGGGAAATCCGAAGAAGTTCCGAACACCTGTGGATGGGTTCAGGCCTGCTGGTGCATTACGGCGCAACTTGACTGGAGAGCTATCGGTGGGCGTACCCGTTGAAGACGGTCAGGCTGTTTCCGTCAAAAGCATCAATGGCAAAGCGGGGCTCCTCCTTCAATGAGCAGATTTTCCTTGACCGCCGCAGTCTCTGCCGCGCTTCTTGCTGCAGCCTGTACCGCGCCTGAACCAAGCGTCTCGGTTATTGATCGGCTGAGCGCACCCTATGTCGAGGCTCAGCATCAGTTCCATTTCGGCTACGGGTCTTCTCAGCTTTCCAGCCAGGAGCGTAAGAGACTTGATAGGTTTCTGCATTCCAAAGCGCTTCGCAGTGAAGATGTGGTGATCATCACCATCCCAACCAGTGGAGACAATCGAACCGACGCGGCGCGGGTGCAAAATGTGACTGCAGCGCTGACTTTGCTGCCATCCCGTATCCAGCTCTCGATGGCTGAGAGTTTTGCCAAACGCCCGTTGGAAAGACATCAGATCGGTTTGGTCCGGGTTGCACGGGCTGAAGGCATCAAGGTTTCCTGCGAACCTGGCATTGATGATTTGGGCTGTGCCAATGCCATCAATCTGGCCCATATGATCCACCGCCCGGCGGATATCCTGTCACCAGCTCCGACTGCCCGCACGGCAGCGCGTTGACCGTTGTTCATCGAGGGGGACTAGCGTGTTTCAAGGTAAAGTGAAGCTTAACCCAAGGGCGCAGCACACGCAGATTGAAGCCTTCGTTGAATCTGAGAATGCGCGCGACGCAGCCGAGAAGCTTGTGGCCCAGATCGGTGAGACGTCAGGTCTTGTGATACATCCGGGCACCGTGACAACGGCCGCCCGCCTCATCGGCACAGCTCCCCTCGGCGACATCTTAATCGTTGAGTTGGGGGCAGCTTTTGCACCTGCTTTGGAGCGGATCAAAGAGCTAAAGGACGCTGGATCACGTGTTATTGCCGTAGGGCATGTGAACGATATCCCCACATATCAAGATGTTCTTGAGGCTGGGGCCCAGGAATACCTGCCCCTGCCACTGGGGGACCGTCAGTTGCAGGTATCAAAGCTACTGGGCTCGGTTGCACCAGAAACGCTCTCGAAGGTACCGTCTCGCTGTATTGCTATTTGCGGGGTTTCTGGGGGGCTGGGCGCGAGCGCAATTGCTGAGAACCTCGCCGTCGCATATCTTGACGCAGTGCGGAGTAAGAAAGCCAAAGGTGATCCTCAGAGCCGCGTTGCCCTTCTTGATGCCGATCTCGAATTTGGCTCCATTGCCGCCGATCTCGATGCCGACCTAACTATGGGGCTTTTAGATGCTCTCCAAGTGCCCGAGCGGGTGGATGATACTTTTCTAACTTCGACAATGGCAATGCCCTTAGACGGGCTTTATCTTTACTCGGCCAGCGTGAATGACCCCTCTGGGGTCTCCGGGATGGAAGCCAATCTGCCATCGCTGCTACGTCGTTTTCGTCAGAGCTTCCCTCTAACAGTCATCGATCTGCCGCGGGGTCTATTGGCGGCCCAGCCTGGGTTGGCCGAGGAGTTGGACGATATCGTCTTTGTTTTCGGTCCCGCATTCTCCTCTGTCCGAAACTGTAGCCGCTTAGTTGAGAGAGCCAGTGGGAGCGCCAATCCACCGCGTTTTTCCTACTTGATGTCCAAGCGGCGTCGAGGTGCGGGGCTCAAGCCGTCAGAGGTCAAACAGGCGCTGAACATCAGTGACCTGCATGAGATTCCGGAAAGTGGATCTGAGCTGGCGCGCGCATCGTTGAAGGGCCAGCCTGTCCGAAGGCTCTCCAAGAAGGGGGCATATAGCCGTGCCATCACCCGCCTGATGAGCGACCTCGAGGCACCTGTAGAGCCGGGTCATAAGCCTAAAAGGAAGGGCTTTCTCGGTGGAAAGGGGCGAGGCAAATGACGGTGACGCCAAGAATGTCTGATCAAGAGAATACCTCATTACCTGCAGCGCTTGTTGAGAAGGTCAGTTCACTCATTTCAAGTGGTGCAGAGCCGGGACCTCACGTCGTAAGTCGGGCCATAGATTGGTATGAGGCGCAGACCGGCCAAGAGATCCCGATTGAGGAGCAACGTGATCTGGTTAGGGTGCTTGCCGAAAAGGCTGATACACTGACGGTGATAGCTCCATCGGCCCCGGCAGAGGTGGCCCCGGGACCCACCCGAAGCGCCTCCCTTGCGGGCTTTGACCGTCACCTCAACAGTCTCAGTCAACGCGTCATGCCTGAAATCATGGCATTGCTTGATCTCACGGAGCTTTCATCAGGATCGGAGGACTTACAGCGGGAAACCATCGCCCGGGCTGTTCGCAGCGTTAGTCGCAAGCAGAAGTTAGAGCTTAACGGGGCTGAAAGCGCCCAACTGGTTGAGTATGTTCTCGACGATATGATGGGCTTTGGCCCTCTGGAGCGGCTACTGGCCGATGACACCATATCCGACATCATGGTGAATGGTCCCAAGCAAGTCTACATTGAGCGGAACGGGCAGCTGGAGCTTACGGGCGTCACATTCCGAGACAATCAGCATGTCCTTAATATCGCCACCCGGATCGTTTCATTGGCGGGACGGCGCGTTGATGAGACCACTCCTCTTGTGGATGCACGCCTGCCAGATGGCAGCCGCATAAATGTAACGATCCCTCCGCTTGCTTTGAAAGGGCCAACGCTTACGATCCGAAAATTTCCCAAGGGTGAGTTGCAGCTGGCAGATCTCGTGGCGCGCGATAGCCTATCCTCGGCCATGGCAGAGTTCTTGCGTCTCGCGGCAAGAATGCGGCTTAACGTTTTGATTTCGGGGGGGACCGGGTCCGGCAAAACCACCCTGCTGAATGCGATATCAGGTGAGATATCCGAGGTTGAGCGCATCGTGACAATCGAAGATGCTGCGGAACTCCGCCTTCAGCAGCCCCATGTTGTATCTTTGGAAACACGACCGCCGTCGATCGAAGGTCTCGGAGAGATCACCATGCGCCATCTGTTTCGCAACACGCTTCGGATGCGCCCTGACAGGATCATTATTGGCGAAGTGCGAAGTGAGGAGGCCCTGGACCTCTTGCAAGCCATGAACACAGGCCACGACGGCTCGATGAGCACTCTTCATGCCAATTCCCCACGCGAGGCGCTGACACGGCTTGAAAGCATGATCGCCATGTCAGGAACGGCTCTCCCCAGTGAATTCGTTCGTCAGCAGATCAGTTCCGCGATTGATCTGGTGGTTCAGATCGCCCGCATGCGGGATGGGGTGCGCAGAGTTACCTCGATCTGCGAGATCGTGGGGGCGGAGGGCAACACGCTTAGCATGCAGGAGCTGTTCCGCTTTAGCCCGGATCTCGAGCGTTCAGGTGAAACCATTGTGGGTAAGCATCAGGCGACAGGCAGCACCCCCTACTTCATAACGCGGGCGGCAGAAATGGGTCTGGAAAACGCGCTGCGCCGTACATTGGAGGTCTAGAGTGCTGCAGGTATTTGCCTTTTTCCTTCTCATCTTTGGTGTCTTTGCAGCCACTGGTTTGACTCTGGTAATTGCCCTTGACCGTGCGCGTCAGGCGCGGCTTCAAAGGCTGGTAAAATTTACCCAGAACCATCCGCTTCAAGCCCCCGAGCATAGGACGCGCCGCCTTGCGGTTGAGGATGGAGAAGGGGGGGGCAAGGTCGATGGCGGTCGTTTTGCCCGATCACTTGATACGCGCTTGCGTGAGGCGGGGCTCGAAATGAGACATCGGGCTGCTATAGGCGTCATGATGGCTATAGCTGTTGTGATGGTCTTGGCATTGCAGGCCCTGAAGTTGGCACCTCTGCCGTTGGCGCTGCTCATCTCGGGGCTTGCTAGCTATTTGTCTTTCACAGTTTGGCTGGGGCATCTGCGCGCACGTAGAGTGAAGTCTTTCAATGAAGCATTGCCTGATTGTCTTGATGTGTTCGCCCGCGGACTGCGTTCTGGACAGCCCGCACCTGTAGCTCTGCGGGTGGTGGCCAATCATGCCAAAGGTATCGCGGAAGAAGAGTTCAGCTTTTGCTGCGAAGAGATGCGCCTCGGTGTGGGGTTGAACGAGGCGCTCGGCGGTATTGCCGATCGTATCGGCTCACAAGAAGCAAGATTTATCGTTGTTGCTGCAGGCCTTCAGGTCGAAACGGGTGGCAACCTTGTTGAGACGCTGGAAAACCTCGCCAATATGCTGCGCGAGCGTCGTAAATTGCGTAAGAAGGCTGCTGCTTTATCGGCAGAGGTCAGAGTAAGTGCGGTTGTTCTATCCTCTTTGCCCTTTGTTATCGGCCTCATCCTCTGGGTAGTGAACGCTGAATACCTTCAGCCTCTCTTCTCTGATGCGCGCGGACGCATCCTTAGCGTGGTCGGCTTAAGCTTCCTCGGGATGGGGATATTTAGCATGTATAAATTGTCGCGCCTTGATGTTTGATGACGTGCCTCCTCTTGCCTTGGTGCTTATCGCAGCACCAATCTTCTATTTTGCGCAGATGGCGGTGTTGAACGCTGTTGACGCGCGCGCGCGTATGGCGCGATTGAATCGTACAATGAAGTTGCAGCGCAATGATCGCTCTATGCCGAAGCGATCAAGCTCTAGCGTGCTGCTGGAGATGGCAAAGCGTATCGCTATAAACACATCTGAGCGGTTTTCCATTGTCAATGGCGGTGAAGCTGAAGCTTCAGCGAGATTGCTGCGCACCGCAGGTTTCCGCGGGCGCGATGCGCTGCTGATCTATTCCTTTCTGAAGCTGTTGTTGCCGATTGGAGCTGTTGCCTTCACTTGGCTCTGGTTCTCGCTTGATGATGCCAGCGAGATGGGACTGTTCATGAAAGCGATGATTGCGCTTGCGGCAGCACTCATGCTCTCCAAGCTCCCTGATGTGGTTCTCAAATACCGTCAGAAGAAGAGATACGCTGAAGCCCATAAAGCCTTCCCGGACATGCTTGAATTGTTGGTCATTGCGACCGAGGCGGGATTGAGCTTCGGGCCAGCGATCAACAGGGTGGCACGCGAGTTGAGTGATTTTGCTCCCACGCTCTCTTTTGAAGTCAGGCAGTTATACGTCGAACTTAATGTTTTGCCGGATCGGGATGCAGCTTGGATCAATTTATCGGAGCGTTTGCCACTTTCTGAAATATCTATCTTTTCGAATGCGATGATGCAGGCCGAACGTTATGGCACGCCAATCTCACAAGCTCTGCGGACTTTGATGCGTGACCAGCGTGCGCTTCGTTTGTTGCGGATCGAAGAGCAAGCGGGGCGCATCCCGGCTTTGATGACCGTGCCATTGATCCTCTTTATCATGCCAGCACTGTTCGTGGTGTTGATCGGCCCTGCAGCCCTGAACATCCTTGATAATATTATGGGGGGGGCGTTGGGATGACAGGCCGGAAAAACTGTTTCTGGAGGGGTGAGGAGGGGGCGGTGGCGGTGGAGTTCGCTTTGGTCCTGCCTCTCCTGCTGGCCATTCTCCTGGGCATTGTCTGCTTTGGCCAATACTTCTCAATCGCTCACAGCTTGCAGCAGCTTGCCGCTGAGTCCGCGCGGCACTCTGTTCTCGAACTATCTGAAGCCAATCGCATGGCGAAGGCGGAAGAGTTCATTTTAGGTGCCAGTTCTCGGTTTCCTATATTACAAAGCGGCAAGGTCAGCCATGCGATATCACCCGCCACGACAGCCGGGCCGGGCATCGTCGTCACCATCAGCTACAATCTGAGCGGGTCGGCCATTGACTTGGTAGATGGCTTCCTCGGCTTGGATATTCCTGAGGTCTCGAGGAGCAGCTACCTTGCGTATTAAGGTGTTCTCCAAGAGGTTCAAAGAGGATGAGAGGGGGGCAATACTGATCATTGCGGCCCTAATGCTAACGATGCTCATGGGGTTCATGGCGCTCGGCATCGACGTTGGTGTTCTCTATTTTCAACAAAAAACCTTGCAGACTCGAGCCGATCTGGCTGCCGTGAGTGCAGCCTCCAACCTCAAAGCAGACCCCAGAACGCGTGCGATAGAAACAATAGAGGGCAACGATCTGGAGGAAGGCTCTCTCACAGCCATCGAATATGGCCGTTTCATCCGTGACCCAGAGCTGCCGCCAGAGGATCGTCTCGCGGCGCGGGATCTTTCTGATACGGATGTCAATGCCGCACGCGTCACCCTGACTACACAAGCGCCTTTATATTTTGCACAGGTCTTTCTTGATGAGGATACGACGCGCCTCCAGGCTAAGGCGACCGCTGCGCGCTATGATACGGCCTCGTTCAGTTTGGGGTCGCGGCTGGTCAGGATAGAAGCAGGGCTTTTAAACGCGGTGCTGTCTGAAGCTGTGGGCACAACGGTAAAGCTCGATGTTCTTGATTATGAGGCCTTGGCAGATGCCGATATCAACTTGCTGGACTTTTCAGACGCATTGGCGACACGCCTTGGTATAACGGCGGGTAACTATGAGGACCTGCTTATAGCGGATGCGAATATTGCAGATGTTGCCGGGGCGCTGCTTGATGCAAATCCCGCGGGGGACCTCACCGGAGCGCTGACAGCCCTTATCAATAGCGGCACCAAGGAGCTTCTTAATGTTTCGGGCCTCATATTGATTCAAGGCGAAGATATAACAGCACTGGCGCCGGACTTACTGCCTGAAATCACAGTTTCGGCGCGCGATCTTCTGAACGCTTCGGCAGATATCATCAATGCTGATAGACATGTTGCGACGCGCCTTGATCTCGGCATCCCAGGTTTAACATCGATTGATCTCGATTTGCTGGTCGGTGAGCGTGCTGTGGATTCTGGGTGGATCACAGTTGGGGAGCGCGGGACCACGCTTCACACGGCTCAGGTACGCCTCAAGCTTGATCTGGCATTTGGCCCATCGGTTCTGAATGGTGTGAATGGCGGCCTCGACATTACTTCGATCAACTTACCGATCTATATTGAAGCTGGCAGCGCCACCGTCACGCTTTCCTCACTTGATTGCAGTGCGACAACACCCGGGGATGTCATTGCGACCTTTGATACTGGTACTGATCCTTTAACCGGCGGGACGGGGACCCATGCTGCTGAGATTTTCTTAGGCGAGCTAAATGAGCCGTTGGAGTTCGGTAACACCACAAAACCACTGAACCAGGCTGACTGGAAAGCGGCAGATTTCTTGGGGACTTATATTCGTCCTTTGGGCCTTCCCTTGTTGGATGCCGTGATTACAATCAAGGCGCATGCCCCATTGGCTGTTTCTGAGCAGGCGCAGGTAAGCTTCACACTGGGGGACCTTACCACTGGGGGCACGTCTCTCGAAAGGACTTTTGGGTCCGGCCGTGTACTTGAGAGCGTCGCGGCGGCACTCGTATCTAACGCTGATTTGGATATTGAGCTTAGAGCGGCTGGCATCAGTCTTGGTTTGGTAAACAGCTTGCTAAACAGTGTTCTTTCGACGGTTGAGGGTATACTCGGAGATATCCTCGCCAGCCTGCTCCCCCCTATTGATGCGATCTTGGATGCTCTGCTCGAGATCCTTGGTATTGGTATAGGGGAGGCCGATCTCACCCTACACGGCGTAGCGTGCGACCGACTTCTACTTGTCCGATGAGTATGCCAGTTTCCAAGTATGACCTTTCAGCTGGAGATAAAGTTGCCTTTTTGTAAATCATTGCTCCGCCCTCTCGGCGCCCTGTTTCTGGTGGTTCTTGTTTCGGCCTGCGCCGTACCTTCAGAGCAAAGCCGGCCCAACCCTGCCGCAGAGCCTGCTTCTTCAAGCCTGCGGCTTGCGCAGGCAACGGCCAAGTCTGGGGACCACCAGACCGCGGCACGCTTGTTTGAGGATATTGTGGAGGAGGATCCGGAATCTGTGGGGGCTTTGCTGGGACTGGGTGACAGCTATTCCCGGCTCGGGCAGCAAAGTCGTGCAGCGGCGGTGCTCGGCCGCGCCCATGAGCTTGATGCGCGCAATGTTGAGGTTTTGGCGGTCTTGGCACGTGTTCACCTATCCCTGCAGCAGCCAGAGCGCGCCTTAACCTATTACGACAAGGCTCTGGCTATTGATCGCAACAACCTCTCTGCGATCACAGGTAAAGGTGTCGCGCTTGATACGCTGTCACGGCATGCTGAAGCTCAGAAAGTTTACCAAAACGGCCTGGCTCACTATCCCGCCAATTTTGTGCTCCGTAATAATTACGCCCTTTCGCTTGCCCTTAGTGGTCAGCAGGCGAAGAGTATCTCGATCTTGCAGGAGTTGGTACAGGATCCGGCCGCTGCACCTAATGTGCGCGACAACCTTGCGATGGTATATGGGCTTGCTGGTCGGGAAAAAGATGCGAGAGCGACGCTTGCCTTGGACCTTGAGGCGAATGAGATTGAGGAGAACATTACGATCTACCGCGCCTTGAGGCGGATGCTTGGTGAGGGCAAGAAGATCGGCTCGCTGGTCTATGCGTAACGGTAAGAGTCTTTAAGGCCGCGCGGGGAAGCTTCGCGCGTAACTGTCGTCTCCAAGAGCGAGCGGGGCAGAACGCCGTGCGCCGGCGGAGAAGTGGCAGTGTCATCTGCTTGGTGGTGCGTTGGCATCGCCAAGCATTTCTAAAGGCTTGCTTTAGATTGATAGCTTATAATCGCCTCTTTCTGAGGAGGCCTCGCCTGAGGTGTAGAGGCGTTGGGCTGTGGCTTTTTGGCCGTGGCTGAACAGTTATGAGGAATTGTTTCCGCCAGATAGGTGCTGAATTTCTTGCCAGATAGGGCTGGAGGGCATACTATAGTAAGTCATTACTCCTTTGGTATGTTTTTGGCTGAGCAAAGGTTGTGTTGAGCTGTATACGACAGAAAGTATGTCGCCTCCTGTGAATGCTGCTAGCAAAATGGGGCTCTGGGGGTGGCAAGGCGCGTCATTGAAGTGAAGTTGCGCAAAGTTATGGAGCTGCCAGTTGGGCAAGTTTGAGAGCAGCAAGGGCGCGCAGGGGCGTGATCAAATCGCCGATCAATTCGGTCATTCCACGATTCCGCTGGGTTTGTTGCGGCCTGCAGGCGATATGAGCCCACGCAGCACTGGTGTTTCTGTTACTGCTGGTGCGATCGGCATGGGCTTGGCGGCGCAAAGCGCGTCTCAAGACGGTTTGATGGCGTTTGCTGCAACCTTGCCTGGGGCGGATGTCTTAGCTTCTTTAGCGCAGGGTGAAACCCAATCTCCTACCGAGAAATCGGCGGATGTTGCTGGGGGCGAGGACCTTGGGGGAGCTTTCCAACCTGATGGAGCCCCGATTGAAGCAGATGGCGTTGACCCTCTTGAAGGAGCGAGTTTTGATGCAGGTGATGCTGAGATGCCTGCCGCACCGCGCGTCCAAGAGAGTCACCACACATCCCACATCGGGGTCGATGGGAGCGCTATCGGCAGCGTGTCGATCCAAGGTACGGCGCGCACACCGACCACTCCATCTGCTGTAGCGCAACTTAATGAGGCTGTCGGCGCGGCGGAAAAAGTTGTGCCCACTATCACGGTCGTGCCCGGTGATCATTTGCTGCCTGACGATATTGCAGGGGCTGAAGGTCCCGTCGGCTCCATCGTTGGCTCGGTAATTGGCGACGGTGATCTGGCGGGCGGCGTGCTCGGCGAGGGGGGCGCGCTTGATTCCGTTTTGGGCGAGGATGGGGTGGTAGGCGTTCTGCTCGGTGGAGATGGCCTCGTCTCGGGTCTTCTTGGCGACGGTGGCGTTGTTGGTGCCGTTTTGGGTGAAGATGGCGTGGTTGATGGCCTGCTCGGTGAAGACGGTCTTGTCGGGGGTGTTCTCGGTGACGATGGCCTTGTCGGTGGCCTTCTTGGTGAAGACAGCGTTGTTGACGACTTGCTCGGTGAAAATGGTCTAGTCCAAGGCGTTTTAGGCGAAGATGGCATTGTTGATGGCCTGCTTGGCGAAGATGGGGTCGTCGGGGGCGTGTTGGGTGACAACGGTGTTGTCGGCGGCGTGCTTGGCGAGGATGGGCTGGTCGGTGGTGTTGTTGATGGCCTTCTCGGCGGCGGCAGTGGTGATGAGAGCTTGGCCGGCGGTCTTCTTGGTGAAGACGGCGTTATTGATGGCCTTGCTGGAGAAGATGGGCTCCTCGGGGGCGTGCTTGGCGACAACGGTGTTGTCAGCGGTGTGCTTGGCGAGGATGGGCTGGTTGGCGACCTTCTTAGTGATAATGGCCTTCTTGGCGGATTGCTGGGTGGGGGGAGCTCCGATCCCACAGACGTTGTTCCGGCTGATTTGGTTGATACGACACTCAGTGAGGTGTCAGGTGTTCTGGACACAGGCGCGCAGACTGTAACTCAAGTTGCTGATGGTCTTCTCGGCGGCGGTAGTGGTGATGAGAGCTTGGCCGGCGGTCTCCTTGGTGAAGACGGCGTTATTGATGGCCTTGCTGGAGAAGATGGGCTCGTCGAGAGCGTGTTGGGGGACAACGGTGTTGTCGGCGGTGTGCTTGGCGACGATGGGCTGGTTGGTGGCCTTCTTGGCGATGATGGCTTGCTTGGCGGATTGCTGGGTGGGGGGAGCCCTGAGCCCACAGAGATCGTTTCTGCCGAGCTGGCTGATACGACCGGCATTGAGGCTTCCGACGTTTTCGGGGCAACCACTGAGACTGTAGCGCAAGTTTCCGACGATATTGTTGGAGAGGATGGCCTTGTCGGCGGTGCCTTTGGAGAGGGGGATCTGGCCGGCGGCCTCTTAGGCGACGATGGTGTTGTTGATGATCTAATGGGCGATGACGGGCTCGTGGGTGGTCTTGTCGGAGGGCTGCTGGGTGGTGGCGTGGTTGAGGTTGAAGAGACCGAGCCCGCTGAGTTGTCGGATATGGCAGTCCCTGAGACTTCAGACGCTCCGGAGGACGAGACTCTGGTTTCTGGGCCAGCTCTCAATCCAGATGTGGGCGTTGGGGGCGTGGTTGATGACATCCCTGTGGTCGGTGGTGTTCTTAGTGGATTGTTGGGCGGACAGGCTGCTTCACCGCGAGCCGTGGAGCCCGTTGTCGAGCGCCTAGGGACTGAGCCTTCTGACGACGCATTGCTCGTTGAGAAACCCGCCGAAGAAGGCGATTCAAGTGATGACGGTTTCCTTGACACATTGGTGGCTGGAGCCGCTGAAGATTCCTTGGGTTCCGTCGAAACGCTTCTGGATTCTGGGGCAACGCTTCTCGACGGTTTGCTTGGAGAGAATGATGTTTTTGGCCTCAACGTCGTTGAGACCGATGAGGGTGATGATCTATTCGCCGGCCTGACAGGTGAAAAGGGACTCACTGGTAGCTTGGTTGAACAAGACGTGCTTGGTCTGTCCGATCCGGTTGGGGGGGACGCGCCTGATAGTGAGGTCGATAATCTGTTGAACGACATTCTCGCGGGCGGAGTGAGTGACATCACCGGCGAAGATGGAGCTTTCGATGCTCTGTTTGGCAGCGATACAGCGGCCGAAGAGACGGGCGAACTGCTCGGAGCTGAAGATGCCGCAGTTGCCGAAGCAGGCGCAGTCGAGGGCGCGCTCGACATTCTCTTTGACCAAGGTGGTGATCAGGGGCATTCTCTCTTGGGCGGATTGCTCCAAGATACTTTCGACAGCGACAACGCCTGATAGGCGCTGCGCGCACATCTAGAGTAGCTGGCGATACGGGGCTCTCTCGATCGCCTTTATAATGTCGATTACACCTAATCTATTCTTAAGGTGGTATTTTATTCTTTTGTCACAAAATTGGCCCAATTGGGCTGCATCCTTTTGGGTGGGGGTATTTATCCTTGTAACGAAAGGCTGAAAAAGCTCTTAATAAACTACTTTAGACTGGTTGGCGATTTTCACGACAACACACGACGGTTGTGAGTGCGTAGTATTGACAGAGAGGACTTATTTTGTCCGTTGGCGTAACGCTTAAGCAAAGAGGAGCCTCGGAAAGCGAGGGCGTACAGGCTGTGTCGAATATGTCGTTGGGCACGCCGGCAGATATTTCCCTTGCAAGGGGCACGCCGGCCATTGTTGCCTCAGACAAGCTTGGGTCTGATTTAGCCTTGAGCTTTGCAGATGGCAAAACGCTGCTGGTACGGGACTTTTTTGTGATTGGTGAGGAGGGCGACTTTAGCCGCCTGTTGCTTCCCAATGGGGAGGCTTTTGTAACCGGACTGATGGGCCCCGAGCCGTCCTATATCACGGATAGGAATGCCCAAGGATCAGTAGAGGCTGGTTCTGAGGCGGAGAGGGAAGTCCTGTCTGGCCTTTCCGAGGTTCAAGAGGGGGCTGGCGAGAGCATGGATTGGTCTAGCCTCTTGCTGTTTGCAGGCACCGGTCTTTCGCTGGGAGCGGGAGTTAATTTCCTATCGGGAAGCGACGAAGAGGAGGCACCTGTGCTTGCGCAAAGCGAGGCGCAAGCCTTTTCACTCGCCGTCGAGGAAGTGATCGGTACGGCATCCGATGCGTTGGAACCGAAAGACTACGATCCAGAGGTGCCGACCACCGACGTGGAGACCGGCGAAACGCCCGAGGACGTCGCTATGGGAGATAGCGATCCGGCGGACGATGCCCCGAATGGTGCATTTATTGGAGGGGCAAATCTGTCGGTCGCAGAGATGCCGGTGGAGGCGGAATTCCAGCACGATTTACCACCTGAATTGATGACGGAGTTTGTTGGATGAGGATTGCGAGGCGCAATCAGAGTGTTTTCACAGGCGCTGTGAGTTGGGTTCATTTTGCAGCTGCAACAGCGTTGATTTTGACTTTAGCCGCGCCTGTTGCGGCGCAGGTTTCGTTGCGTACAGCGGTATTACAAGCCACGGAACGAGACGGTGAGGTCGCCGCACTTCGTCAAAAGGTTGCTAGCCGATCTATAGACATTCAAGCGGCACGTGATGCCTATTACCCAAGCATTAGCGTATCTGGCGATACATCCACCACAGATTCCGATGGGCCAGGCATTACCGTGACGGTTTCGCAGGTTCTATTCGACTGGGGATTGATCCGCAGTAAGATCAACGCCGCCTCCCATGTCCGCGTTCAGGCGGTTTCGGATCTAAAAATGGCGGTGGAAGGTCTTACCCTTCAGGTGGCTCAATATTTTATCGATGTTGAGGTGATTGACCGCAAAATTGAGCGTACCCGTGATTATACCGCCTTTGCTCAGCGGATTGCCGATCAGGCACAGGCCCGTGCGCGGGCAGGGATCGGCGACAATGGAGAAGTTGCGCGCGCCCAACTTGAGATTGCACGTGCGGAAGACCAACTGTCACAGCTTGTTGCGAACCGCCGCATCGCGTTATCGCAGATTGATTTTCTGGTGGGCCGCCAAGTTGGCTCGATCGTGGCGCCGCCTGATCTTGGCTATGGTCGGCGCTATGCTGAAGCTGCAAAAATCCGATCTGCAGTGCGTATTGCGCCTGACTATGTCGCCGCGCGGGCAGGGGCGGATGAAGCTGCAGCCGGGGTGGAGACGGCTAGGGCATCCCGCTTGCCCACGATTAAACTACAGGCCCAGGGTCGTGCCGCCCTTAACGGAGGCAAAAGCAGCGCGGCCGTCGGTCTTTCCACGGGTGTGGATCTCAGTTCCAGCGGACTTGGGCGTCGTAAGATTCAGTCAGCGGAGCTGAACCTGCAGGCGGCGAAATCCACATTGGTTTTCACTGAGCGGCAACTGACGAATACAGCGACGAGCGCCTTACAACAGATCAGCATACTGCGCAGAACGGAGAAGGCACGTGCTCAGCAGCTGCTTGAATCCCAGCGGGTGCTCGACACCTACGAACAGCAGTTCATTGGGGGACAGCGCGAGCTTTTGGACCTGCTGACCACAGGTCGTGATCTTTACGATTCAGAGATTGAAAAAATTGACACCTACGAAGAGCGCAAGCGCACGGAATACCAAGCCGCGCACGATCTGGGTGTTCTAGGCACACTGATCATCAACACCGCATCATAATAACCGAAGGCGGTGGTTGGAGCACTATGATTTATAAAGGAGCAGAGATGAAAGACCATGACTTCGCAGGCTCTTTGATCGCTGGTCTTGTTGAACTTTGCCGGGTGCAAGGCGTGACGACCTCGGCTGAGCAGCTCACTGATGGTCTGCCCAAGGCAAGTGACGCCGTACAAGCTGAGCATATGGCGTCTCTCGCTTTGCGCCGGGTCAACATGAGTTGCCGGGTTAGCCGAGAATCGCTGGACACACTGCCTGCCCATTGCTTGCCTGCGCTGGTCTTTCTGAAGGACGGCCGAACCCTTGTCCTGGAGGGGCTTCCAGAGTCGCAGGCGCGGGTCATTTTGCCGGAATCCGGTGGCGGTCGTGCGCTATGGCCGCGCAGTAAGCTGGACAAAATGCATGATGGGCGCGTCTTGATATCGAAGCCGATCGATATTGTGAGCAGCCGGTTGGAGGATACCAAAAATGGTCGACATTGGATTTTCGGACCGGTTCTGAGCAACTGGAGCATCTACCGCGATGTCATTTGGGCATCTTTTGCGGCCAACTTGCTTGCTGTTGCGACAGCCCTTTTTTCAATGCAGGTCTATGATCGGGTGGTGCCAAGTAACGCATTCGACACCTTGTGGATTCTTGCCAGCGGCGTGGGTATTGCGATCGTTCTAGAACTGGTGTTGCGCATTATGCGCTCAACGCTCGTTGATGTTTCTGGGCGAGATCTTGACCTGCGGCTCTCGGCGCAGCTCTTTGATAAGGTCGCCAACATGCGGTTGAAGCATCAGCCCCCCTCTACCGGGGTTTTTGCGAACCAAGTTCGAGACTTTGCCACCGTGCGGGAGTTTTTTACTTCAAGTACCGTGACAGCCATCTGCGATCTGCCCTTCGTGCTGATCTTTGTAGGGGTAATCTGGTTTATAGGGGGACCAGTTGCGCTGGTGGTGCTGGCGGGCGTGATTCTGACGGTTTTGCCCGGACTTGTGATGCAGAAGAAGCTTGGGAGAGCCTCAAGAGAGAACACGCGTGAGGCTGCTGCGCTGAATGGGCTTTTGCTGGAAACGATTTCAAATTTGGAGACCGTAAAAGCGTCGCGCGCTGAGGGCCGTTTGCAACGTGCGCATGCCCAGTTAACGGCAACGATGGCCAATACGGCGATTAAAACCCGCAGCATTACCAATTTCATGACCCAACTGGTCAGCTCAGTTCAAAAGCTGGCCTATGCAGGCGTGATTATCACAGGCGTTTATTTGATCAGCGCGGGTGAGCTGACCGTTGGTAGTTTGATCGCCTGCACATTGCTCTCGGGTCGTACAATGGCCCCGATGGGGCAGGTGGCTGGTCTCTTGGCGCGGTGGCAGCATGTGCGTGCGGCGATGGAGGGGCTGGATCAGATTATGGATTTGCCCGTGGAGCGTCCCGATGATCGCCATTTCGTCCGCGCGCCTGCGCTTTCAGGCGCTTTTGTCTTGGACGATGTAGTGTTCCGTCACGATCCTCAAGCGCCGCCGATCCTTTCTATCCCCGACCTTTCGATTAAAGCGGGTGAACGTATTGCGCTGCTTGGGGGCAACGGGGCTGGGAAGTCGACACTTTTGCGCATGATGGCGGGGCTGACGGATCCGCAGTCGGGTAGTGTGTTGGTAGACAGTCTGTCTTTAAGCCAGATTGATCCCATCGACCGGCGCCGTCAGATTGGTTATTTGCCGCAGAGCGTGGCACTTTTCCAAGGTACTTTGCGCGACAATCTTCTATTGGACCACGGGTTGCATTCTGATGAGGAGTTGCTTGAGGCACTGGATGCGGTGGGTTTGGGGACGTTCGTGCGACGTCATGTCCGCGGTCTCGACCTTCAACTGCAGGGCAACGCGAATGTCTCTGGGGGGCAACGTCAGTCCATTGGCCTTGCCCGGGTGCTGTTGCAGGATCCTCGGATTGTCTTGCTGGATGAGCCGACATCGGCTTTCGATCACCTCACGGAAAGCAAGGTTATCGCCCATATGAAGGAATGGCTGCAGGGCCGGACGACGATTATTTCGACGCATAAGCGGGAATTGCTAGGGCTTGCTGAACGCGCGATCGTGCTCAAGGAAGGCCGTGTGGCGCGCGACGGCGATTTGCTGAGCATTCTCAACACCGCGCGCGCCAACGCAGTTCAGAATAAGCCGGTACAGGCTGTGAAATGACCACCGTTGATGACATGTCAGTCAGCCACCTAGATGGCAGCTACCGACGCCAGACACTGAAGATTGCGCGTTGGACAATACGGACGGTCGTCATCACTTTGATCGTTGCCATCGGCTGGGCGTCTGTCGCTCAGATCAATGAGATCACCCGAGGCGACGGCCGGGTTATTCCTCTGCGCCGAATGCAGACGATCCAAAGCCTTGAGGGGGGTATTCTTGCGGAATTAGCGGTGCAAGAAGGCGATATTGTAAAAGAAGGTCAGATTTTGGCCCGCCTTGACCCCACCCGGTCTGAATCCGCCTTTCTCTCAGCGGAATCTGAAATCACAGCTTTGGTTGCAGAGGTGGCGCGTTTGGAAGCAGAAGTCCTTGAGCGCCCCGTATTGGATTTTGGGGATGCGCCCAACAGTTCGGAGTTGACTGAACTGAAACTGTTCAAAGCAAGACGCACCAAGCTGGAAGCTTCGCTTGAGGCTCTTGAAGCGGAGCGTACCGCTATTCAGGAGCAAATCGATATCACGCGGCCTCTAACCGCCAATGGGTCGGTCAGTCGTATCAATCTGCTGCAACTGGAGCAGAAGAAGGCCGAGCTTGATGGAAAGATCAGTGAAACCCGCAATGTCTATGTTCAAGACGCCTACAAGGACTTGGCTCAACGTAGGGCCAAATTGGTAATGATGCAGCAGGAATTGGTTCAAAAGCAGGACGAGTTCCGGCGGACGGAGATCCGATCTCCGGTGTCGGGAAGGGTTAACAACATCGAGATCACCACACTTGGGGGCGTTGTACAGCCAGGTGAGCCAATCATGCAGATTACGCCGACAGATGATCAGTTGATCATTGAGACAAAGGTCAAGCCGCGAGACGTTGCACTGATAGCGCCAGGCATGCCTGCGAGCGTTAAGATTACGGCGTATGACTTTGCCACCTATGGAGATTTGCGCGGCGTGGTCACGCAGATTTCCGAAGACACGGTCGAAGAGGATACGCCCCAAGGTCCAGCTGACTTTTACCGCGTCATGGTACGCACTGAACGAAGCTATTTGGAACGCTTTGGGGAACAGTACGCAATCCGCCCAGGGATGATTGCCCAAGTTGATATTGAGAGTGGGGACCGATCCATTTTAAGCTACCTGACACGCCCCATTCTTAAGGCGCGCCTCCATTAAACCCATATGGTAGGGTCACTGCTGGCCCTGTCTGTATACAAAATATGACATAGAAAGTGCTGCCCTTGCCTTGTCTACTGCCCTCCTTAAGTGCGTTTCGCGCCCTCTTCTTTGCTGTGCCGCGAGCAGTATCGCTGGCGGGGGCAATGGCAGTGGGGCTGCCTTGGGCCGCGGCGGCTGCAGAGCAGAATGTGCGCAGTGTGGAGGTGCGCGGGGCGCAGTTCATTCCTGAAGGCGACATCCAAAAAACCTGCGGGGCTGAGGCGGGGATCGCTTACTCCCGATGGGAACTGATGGCGATTGAAGAGTGTTTGATGTCGACGGGCGTGTTTGAAACCGTAAACCTCTCGTTGGAAGGTGATCTGCTGGTTATTGAGGTCCAGGAGTTGGATACAAGACCTGGCCGCCTTGATGCGAGTCTTGCCTATGTCTCACAGGACGGGCTGACAGCCAGTTTGTCCTTTGAGCGCTATAACCTGTTTGACCGCACCTATGGGGCGATGCGCCTTGAATATGGTGAAGAAGTGCAGCGCTATAGTGCGAACCTGTATCGGACGGAAGCCTTTGAGACGTCGCTGGATTTGGGGTTTGAGGTCGTAGCGGGGCGTGAAACTTTTGATGATCGCAGCTTCAGCTATGAAACAGTACGAGCCGAGGCCTATCTTGCTTGGTTGCGGCGGGCCGATACACGGTTTGAAGCGGGCATCGGATACCGAGACCACCGACTTTACAACCTTGATCCGAGTGCCAGTGCTTTGTTGGTGCGCGAGCAGACTGACGGTATCGCGGCGCCTTATATTCGGTTTGGGGTGGCGCATAAAAGTTGGACTGAACAAGAAGAAGCGGATGGCCAATGGCAGAGCTTTGGTTACAGCGTGAAGCTGGATCAGTATTTCTGGAACGTTGGAACATCTGACCTGCTCTCAGATACACGGCTTGAGGCACGGATGCAGTTTCCGGTCGCAGATAAGACCCGTTTGCTGTTGGGGTTTGATGCGGGCGCGGTTTCTGGCTTGGACGGCAATACCTCTCGAGCCATCGATCGGTTCTACCCCGGCGCGGACAGTTTTCGTGGGTTTGCACCGCGGGGTATTGGGCCTCGCGATGGGGAGGACGCATTAGGCGGCAATAATTTTGTTCGTGCGTCTATCGAAGTGCAACGTGATTTCGGCGAGCTATTACACACACCCGTCCTTGGGGGCATATTCATAGATACTGGGGGAAGCTGGGGGCTAGATGACACGCTTGGCGGGATGATCGATGATGGGTGGCATCGCCGTAGCAGTGTTGGTGTGTCGGTTACCCTCGATATTGGAGCAACTCCTGTTTCGCTTTATGTCGCCAGCCCCTTAGAGCGCGAGCCAGGCGACGCTCGGCAGACCTTTGGTCTGGGTCTCAGCACATATTTCTAGATAAACGGACTCTCTCTCACGTGCTCCCGATGCGGGCCGCGCGATTGGACATCGCTTGTCGGAACAACGTCATATAGCGGGGGGCTGTGACAGACAGGTCGTATTGAGTGCGGGCAATACTGCGCGCTTTTTGCCCATAGCGTAAGCGTCGTGCCGGATCCTCCAAAAGTGCGAGGATTGCGTTGAGCCAAGCGTCATCGTTATCTGGAAGAAGTTGGCCGTTGACGTCGTCTTGGATCATCTCAGCGGCATATCCACGGTCGGGTGCTAAGACGCAGCCCCCGCGTCCTAGTATTTCCATCAAGCCCCAGTTCGCGACGCCAAACTTCAGCGGGTAGAGAAAAAGGTCTACTTCTGTGATCCGCTTTGAGAATTCTTCGTAAGGCAATTTGCCAGGGAATTCGATCACCTTCGCGGCCCTGGGATAGGTGAGCATCAAGTGATCACGGAACGTTTGGACCTGACCATTGTGGCGTCTTGTGACAGCCTGTTGTTCGTAGCCGTAGGTTGCTTCTTCCGCGCCGCCGAAGGCAACGAACTGTGCGTCAACGCCTTGTGATACCAGTTTGTCGACCAGCCTCACATAGGTTTCGAAACCTTTGGCGGAGGACAAATCTCTTGCCGCGAAGCCTATTACCATCTTCTCGCGGCCACCGGTCACCGGTGCCGGCATTGATCGAAAATCAAAACCTTCCATTTGCACTTCGATATTGGCGCGTAGGGCGGGGGGGAACATGTTTTTGGCATGTTGGCTGGGGCAAATTACCAAGTCGCTAGAGACGGCCTGATGGAAGTTTAGCATCTCAGCATTCCGGTCTGTAATCCGTTGCGCCAAGTCGGGTGGATAGGCCGGGTCCCAACCATGCGCGCGGAAGCTTGGAAATTCAATATAGCTGACAATTGCGGCGTCGATTTCGTCGTACAGGAAATGCGGTGCGCCCCAGAGGGAATGTGAGACCACTACATCAATCCGCTTTTGCTTGCGCAGGTCGCGAAGGGCATTCAGTAGACCTCTTCCAATACGAGCAGAGCGTTCTACTTTCGCTGAATAATAGTATCGGTCGTTGCTTATGATTGGGCCGTCGGGGCGGAAGCCAAGAATGTGGCGGCCGCGGTGGCGGTTGCGCTTCATATGCCCTGGTGTTGTTAGAAAGTAGCTCTCAGCTAGGCCTGAATGACGCAAGTAATCGCATAATAGGCCGAATTGACCGGGGTATACTGCGCCTGCAAAGACGATAACTGGCTTGCTCACCATGGGCTCCGCACTTGGCCATCTCTTAAACTTTAGAGAGGATGTAATGAAAGCGTAGCGCAGATAAACTTGTGGATGCAACTAAGGTTGCTGGGGGAGAGGGCTGTTGCCCGTTCAGAACATGTTTAGATCGCGAGCGACGATGACCGCTTGGGTGCGGTTGCTGGCTCCCAGCTTGGCGCAAATAGACTTTACATGCATTTTGACAGTTGCTTCAGCCAAGCCCAGTTCGGCTCCAATTTCTCGGTTAGGCTTACCTTGAGCGAGAAGGGCGAGAACGGACATCTCACGATCTGATAAAGAGGAGTCATTTGAGGCTTCGCGGACTTTGGCCCGCGGCCGGTCGATGAGTTCGACTGGCACGTATCGGCCCCCATTGGCCATGAAGCGTATTTCGTTGGTTAGGCTTTTGAGCGATTGCGTCTTTAAGATGATCCCTGCGCCGCCCAGTGCCAGCGCTTCTGACACAACATGTGCGGTGGGGTTGCTGGTTAGGATGCCTACCGGCTTTCCGCCGTTTTGCTCAAGTGCTTTTGAGAGGCCTGTAATGCCATTCATGCCTGGCATGTCGAGGTCTACCAGAACTAGATCGAAGGGTCCGTCCGCCTCGATCTTGTCGAGCGCAGTTTCAAGGTCGGGGGCAGTTTGTGCTTCGAAATCAGGAAGGTTTGATAGAAATTGCTCGAACATCTCTAAGATCATCGCATGGTCGTCTGCGATTAGGATCCGGGTCGGCTTGTTTTGCGGGGTCGTCATATTACTCATCTTTGTTTTACGAAGCCCCTGGGTGAAATCCCCTAGTCAAAGCACTATCGTTGGGCGATATTGAAGCGACAAAGGTCGAACAAAAAAGGACCGTCTGTCGGCCCGGACGCTAGATTTATCACGAAACCGCAGCGAAGCAAGCGATCATCTGCTGGTGCTGGAACTAGCGGCAATCCCACTCATAGCCTTTTGGGTCGCTTCCAATGCGTCCCGCGCCCTCTCAAGTGCAATCTGCTGGGTCGTTTCAGAGGTGTCGAAAGAAAGCTCCACTTGGCGCAGGCTTTGCTCTAAGAGCTTAAGCCCAGTCAGCCCAGAAGAGCCTGTTGCCGCGTGTAGCAAGCGTTTGGTTTCGGTGCTCTGCTTGCCAGGTCTGATCTGATCGAGGATCGCCTGTGCCTCGGCATGTGCGCGCCTCATGAAGCCCAATGCGGCTTCATTCCCAAGCTGCTTGGTGAGATCTTTAAGCACTTTCTTAGAAAGTGGCTCTGCTAAAGTTGCGGCCGCTTTTTTGTAGGGCTGGTCATTGCCATCCGCCGAGGGGTCGGTGTTGTCGTCCTTACTATGTGCCGCGCAGTAAACTGCATGGCAGAGCGCCGCATTGCGGATCGGCTTTTCCAAAAGTCGAACCATGCCGAGGTTCATACATGCCTCACGCAGGTTATCGTTCACATGCGCTGTCAGTCCAAGAATTAGCCCGTCCCAGTCGAGTCTGCCTTTTGATTGTTCATCACGGATGCTGCGGAGGAGTTCGACGCCATTTATATGGGGAAGTGTCATATCGGTCAGCAGAATGTGAATGGTCTGGGCCGCGTCGGGCCGTTGCAGAATACGCAAGGCTTGCAATCCGTTTTCGACCCCTTCGACCTTTGCGCCCGCTTGGCCAAGACTATGGACCAGCCAGTCTCGGCTCGAGGGGCTGTCTTCTACGACCAGTATCCCCAGGCCCTTCAGAAGTCCTTCGCTGCTCGCTGGGGCTTCTAGGTTCTCGGTTGCAGTGTCTGCACCGGCGCGGGGTAACGAAAATGTTGCGCGTATGATCGTCCCGGCCACGGGTTGGGACGGGTCTGTCAGCGGTCCGCCATCATGGGCTCGGTCAAGTAGTTCAATGCGGCCGCCAAGATGGCTGATGGCATGGGCTAAAACGCTCATCCCCGCACTGGTCCGGTCGGTCGTGGCGCCTGCGCTTTGGTCTCTGCGCCTCCCTTCCGCATTGGTTCCTAGCAGGCGCGCCTTTTGGGCCTCTGGTATGCCGCCGCCTTGATCGGCGACTTCAATGGCGATGATGTTTTCGTTCTGTTTTCTAGGATTTTGCTGCCTTGGATCGCGCGCGCATGTAATATGTATGTCGATGGCGTTCCCACCGTGTTTGCCTGAATTGTCGAACATGTTTTGTAGTAAGGCGCGGACCAGATGCACGGGGCCGTGAAACCGAAGTTGGTCTTGGGGCTGCACATCCAGAGTCACGGTCGCGCCACGGCTGTGCACAATGGGTTTGATCATATCGACGATGGTTTGTGCTTCTTCGCCTAAGTCAAAATCTTCATCGGCCTGCAGGTGGGCACCGGTCAGCTCGCCCCGGATCACGCGGATCACTTTTTCTATATGGGCGAGTGCCAGCTGTGCCGACTTTTGCACATCATTAATGTTCGGGTTGGGCGCTGTCGTTGCCCCTTGCTCCTGATCAAAAAGTGCTTCGGCTGAGGCCAATACAGATTGGATTGGTGTCCTAAGGTCATGGGCCACTCGAAGTAGGGTCGCTGCGCGTGCGCGGTTTTGTAATTGTACGGCCTCTTGATCGGTTTCCACCAAACGCAAGAGAAAGGTTTCGGCCTTGCTAAGGGGGAGATGTATCAACTCGCCCTCAAGCTGCGTGCCATTGTACGTTGTAGATACTGCGACGCTGCCGCTGCGCTGCGCGCGCGTGCAAAGCGTAGGCCAACTGAAGGCTGTTTTAAGGGCTGCCGAGTCCAACCCCAATTGGTTCGCAGGGGGGTTCGAAAGAAGAATTTCCGCTTTGGCTGTTGTGAGTATCGCGATGCGGCGATCGGTGGATATCAACCGTGCGACTGCCTGCAAAACAGGTCTGACTTTTGCTGCGTTCAAAGCCGAACCTTTTTCTTCGGGCATTTGGTTCTCCGGCATGCTTCGTTTTGCGGTGGGCAGAAGGGGTGACATACCGATCTAAGTGCCTGTTGGAGATGGTGCGATCCTAAGTGCGCATCGTCAACCAGGTGGTTCCGCTTGAGGGGCTTTTGCGGGATATCGGTGTGCATGAGCAACGCGAGGCTATATAGCCGAAAGTATGTATGCAATGCCATTGACCTAAACTTTAGTATATGGTCTCATTAATTGGAAACTGGGTGGACCAATGATCACGCCCCTGAAAGGGCGCGGGATGGAAAGAGGATGGAAAAATGGCGATGACTGAACTCCGGGCCGGAGATGCGGCCAACGTGCAGATAGATGCCACCAAAGGAGACATTTCCAGATATGTGAAGTCGGGGGATAACCTCATTGTAGAGTTACGTGATGGGGGTAAGATCGTCGTATCTGACTTCTATGAAGCTGCAGCGGGCGGTGTGCCTCACAAGCTGATGTTGGCCGATGGGACGTTCAGTGGTGTCGAGGGCACGCCGGACGAAAAAGAAGAAGTTGCCGGGCTTGGCGGCAGCATGGAGCAGATCGGTGCCGGGCTTGGGGCGCTGACGACAGCTTCTCTTGCGTTTGCTGATGACAGCGATGATGCGATCAATCCCGCTGACCCTACCGACCCAATCAATCCGACAGATGCTACAGAACCAACCGATCCGACAGACGCAACTGACCCGACAGATGCTACAGACCCAACCGATCCAACGGATGCAACCGACCCTACTGATCCGACGGATGCAACTGATCCTACGGAGCCTACGGACACAACCGATCCTACGGACCCGACGGACCAAACTGACCCGACAGATACAACTGAGCCTACGGATACAGCAGACACTGGTGTACTGGATCCTATTCTTGCAGATGAAGGCGTATTAGGCGAACTCACCGGTAACGATGGACTGTTGGGAGATCTGACCGGGTCTGACGGGCTGCTTGGAAATTTGGTCGGTGATGATGGGCTTCTGAGCCCTGTTACCGGAGAGGAGGGCCTGGTCGGCACCTTAACGGGCGGCGGTCTTCTTGGGGACAGTGATGGGTCTGGCAGTTTGACGGGTGGTCTTGCGTCTGAGGACGGCCTTTTGGGCGGCGTGCTTGGGGGAACCGGGCTGGCCGAGGGGGTACTGGGTGAAGAAAGTGCGGTGGATGGTGTCGTCGAAGCCGTAGAAGGTGTTTTGGATGGTGTTCTTGGGGACGAGGGTGTCGTCGGCGGCTTGCTCAGCGGAGAGGGTGGCGTTCTTGACGGTGTTCTTGGTGAAGAGGGTGTTGTTGGCGGCTTGCTTGGCGGCGAGGGCGACCTCCTCGGAGGTCTGCTCGCCGGAGAGGGTGGCGTCTTTGATGGCGAAGGCCTGATTGGCAGCCTCCCCGGTGGGGGCAGCGGTCCGGCAGGTGCCGTCTCTGATACGGTTGAGGACTTGCTTTCCACCTTGGGGGGCGAAAGCGGCTTGCTTGATCCAGTAGTTGCAGATGGCGGTCTGCTTGGAGATTTAACGGGGAACGAAGGTTCGTTAGGTGATGTGAGCGGTTCCGACGGCTTGGCTGGTGATCTCATTGGGGAAATGGGGCTACTTGCCGATGTAACCGGCGAGGACGGATTGCTGGGCGACCTGACCGGTGCTGGTCTACTAGGAGCGGGTGGCGATGGCGGCGGTCTGCTGGGCAATCTCGGCACCGATCTGCTGGATGGCCTTGGCGGCGATAGCATGCTCTTTGATCTCTCGACTTCGGTAGAGGGCGTGTAAACAATCTGTTTCCGCCTTCTCGCGTTCATCTAAAGCCCCGCAGAAATGTGGGGCTTTCCCCCTTATTACAGGGGTTTCGGACGATTTTCTTCTAAAGGTGCGCATCGGAGTGCGGGAGGCAACGGCCCCCCATACAGGGTTGACAAGCAGGCTAGCGGCCGCTTCTAATATACTTAAGTTAGTTGTACATACTTTTGAGGTAAGCCTCGTTCTGAGGCTGTCCCTATGAGGAGTTTTCAATGGCAAATCGCACCATTCAAGCCGGGCCTGAAATTGGCATCAAGATTGGCGTTAACCGTTCCGATATCGCGCGTTATTCAAGACAAGGGGATGATTTGTTCATTACCCTTTCGAACGGGGATGTGATTACAGTCGTTGATTTTTACACTCCTGCGGCGGACGGGTCTTTACATAGCTTGATCCTTGCTGATGGAACTGAGAGCGGGGTCGAAGGTGATCCTCTTGTCGGTGGCGGTGGTGAGATGTCCAATGAGGGCTTGATCGCGGCAGCGGTTGGTGGCTTAGGCCTAGTTGGTGCAGCGGCCGGTAGCAGCGGTAATGGGGGTGATCCAACTGATCCCACGGACCCAACCGATCCGACTGATCCTACGGACCCGACCGATCCAACTGATCCTACGGACCCAACCGATCCGACTGATCCCACGGACCCGACCGATCCGACCGATCCTACGGACCCAACCGATCCGACTGATCCCACGGACCCGACCGATCCGACCGATCCTACGGACCCAACCGATCCGACTGATCCTACGGACCCAACCGATCCGACCGATCCTACGGACCCGACCGATCCAACTGATCCCACGGACCCGACCGATCCGACCGATCCTACGGACCCGACCGATCCGACTGATCC
>TARA_R110002049_G_scaffold132823_1_pt1 | contig 31538 bp, 19 predicted proteins | sample TARA_R110002049 | Tara Oceans TARA_R110002049 (sample SAMEA4396941) | marine metagenome | biome: Polar Biome; feature: [SRF] surface water layer (ENVO:00010504); material: water (ENVO:00002006), including particulate matter (ENVO:01000060) such as... | depth 5 m
TACAAGTGGAAGTGTTACATTAAATTGTGATATTACCAATAACAATCAATTAACAAACGGTTCAGGATACACTACTAATACGGGTACAACTACTGCAAGTAATACACAAACATTCACTAATAAATCAGGTAATATATCACAATGGAGTAATAATAGTGGATATACTACTAACTCAGGAACTGTAACAGGTTCATCAGGTGCAGCCAACAGAATACCATATTGGTCAAGTTCAACAAATTTAAGTAGTAGTAATGATTTATCATTTAACCCAACAAGTGGTGCTCTTATCATGGGCGGTGGTGTGTATGAACTAGTTGTTAGTGGTGACTACTTTGAGATGAATAATGCATCTGAAGATTTATACACAAGAATCACAGGGTTTGGTGGTGATGGTCAATTGACTATAGGTGAAGGTGTTGTATTTACTACGGGTGCAAATTTTTATGTTCCAAGTGGAAAAGGTCTTTCAGTAGGAACATCTGCTACAGCAAGTAATACAATAAGGTCTACAGGTAATGTTATAGCTTATTATTCTGATGAAAGATTAAAAGATTTTGAAGGGAATATTCCTAATGCTTTAGATAAAGTATGTCAATTAGGAGGATATTATTACAAACAAAATGAAGTGGCAGCTGAACTAGGTTATGAAAATTATGAACGTCAAGTGGGTGTTAATGCTCAGGAAGTTCACAAAATAATGCCTGAAGTTGTAGAAATAGCACCTATATCTTATAATGAAGAAGCTAATGGTGTTGAGTATTTAACTGTAGATTACGCCAAGCTTGTTCCTTTATTAATAGAATCAATTAAAGAGCTTAAAGCAGAAGTTGATTTACTAAAAAATAAATAATGGGAATACCTGCATCAGGTGCTTTAGATTTTTTAAATATGGCTAGAGAATGTGCTTATGGTACATGGGGGTCAGGGACTATTACAGGAGGAATTTCAATTCGTGATTTAGTTGCAGGAGGTAATTCATTTGGTTCAGGACAAAGTTATCCTGCTATTAATACATCAAGTCCATCATTCCCTCCAAATACAACTCCTGTAGAAGCTGATTCATTTTATGAATATGATAAAGATGCTTCCTCATTATCAGCGATAAGTGTTAAATATGACGGTAGTAGAGGTGCAAGTTCTAGTTCTGTATGTGAACAAGAAGGATTTGAAACAACAATATATAGTTCCGGAACTTTAGCAAACTTTATGTCTCAAACAAATCTTTATGCTAATGCAGGAGGAACAGCTAATGCAAATACCGGTTGGTATTCTAATGGTGTATCCGCAAGACGTTGGAACGGGTCATCATGGGTAACAGCTTTGGTTAACTGTTAGAGTTTTTTTACAATTTATTTTTTCTTATCTTTGTTGCAAATTAATGTATAACAAAATAATAAAATTAAATCATGAAAAAATTAACAGACGCAGAATTAAAATCAATTCAAGACAAACAAGCAGATTTCAACAAAGCTAAAATTCAAATAGCTGATGGAGTATTAATGCAATATCAGTTATGTAAAGATATAGATGCTATTAAATCTGAATTTGGAGTTATTGAAAAAGAATTAATTGAAAAGTACGGACAAGATAGCAGTATTAACATGCAAACAGGAGAAGTTAAATCTGCTGAAGAAGTTGCTACTGAAAAAACAGAAGACCCTAAACCCTTAGAAAAAGTAGAATAAATGGCAAAGATTAGCGATACTACAAGTTACCCAAATATTACACCGGTAGCAGATGATTATTTAATTTTAACAGATTATAATTCATCTTTAGCAACAAAAACAGTTACAGTAGATGCTTTAAGCGGTTACTTATTTGGTAATATATCAGTTTCGTTAATTCCTTCAATTGATTGTACATATGATATTGGTAGTCTAACAAAAAAATGGAGAAATCTATATTTATGTGGAACTGCAAGCGTAAACATTCTTACAGCAACTACAGGAACATTTGCAACAAGTTTTACTTCAAACGGTACAACTGTTTTAAATGGAGCTTTATCAGGTACATCTCTTATAACATCCACAACATTAGCAGGTGCTAGTAACACAAACATTGCTAGCACCTTAGCTATAAAAACTTATATTGAGGCGGGAGATGATTTAGGAGGTTCTTATGATACAAGTACTACATCAGTTAACATACCAACACAATCATTAAGAATTTTAGGAACAGCTAATCAAATCACTACAACAGGTGATGGTGCACAAACAATGCAAATTGCTTTTCCTACAAACATAACAACTCCCGGACAACTTAATAGTGGAGGTCCAATTCTTCCTACAGCAACCGCTACATATAATTTTGGTGGAACGACTGATAGATGGTTAAATGGATTTTTTACAAGTTTAGCTGACGAAAACAATAGTGCAGGTACAGCTTTACAATTTTTAAGAAAAAGTGCTACAAACTCAGGTCTAGAATGGGCAAACGTAGCTTCAGGAAGTACGTTAGGCGTTAGATTAACAAGTTCAGCTACACCTACATTTACTGTAGATTTAGCTACACAAGATTTAGGAATTGTAGGAACTTCAAATGAAATAGAAGTTACTAATCCTGCATCTAGAACAGCTGCGTTACGCTTACCAACTAACATAACTACAAGAGGTCAGTTAAATTCTTTAGGAGCAATAATACCAACTACTAATGCCACACAAAATCTAGGAAGCTCAGTTAACAGATGGCAAAACTTTTTTACTAAAGAGATTGTAGATGCATCTAATGGATTAGGTACAGCAGGACAAGTACTTGTTAAAAATGCAGGTAATACAGGATTAGAATGGGTAGCTCAATCAGGAGGTGGTTCAATGAATAACTTTAAAGTTTCAGATTCTGAAACTCCTCCAAACGTAACAATAATAAATAATTCAGATTCAATTATTTTTGCGGGTACAACAAATCAATTAAGTGTACTTGAAAATTCAGGAACACTAACATTTAGCTTTCCTACAAATATAACAACGCCGGGTCAATTAAATAGTGGAGGAGCAATTATTCCAACTGTTGATGCATCGTTTAATCTTGGAGGTACAGCTGCTAGATGGCAAAACTTTTTTACTGAAGGAATTGCTGACGGTGCTAATTCAATAGGTGCTGCCGGTCAGGTTCTTGCTAAAAATGCAGGTAACACAGCTTTAGAGTGGCAAACTCAAGCAGGTGGTGGTTCAATGAATTCTTGGGAATTTAGTGATGGAACTACAGCACAAACAATTAGTAATGGTAACACAGCTACAATTGCAGGAACAATTAATGAAGTAGAGGTAGCACAAACAGGCGGTACAGCTACTTTAAGACTTCCTACCAATATTACTACTAGAGGACAGATAAATTCTTTAGGACCAATAATTGCTACAACTGACAAAACACAAAATCTAGGTGGTTCAGTTACAAGGTGGAGAAATTTCTTTACTGAGGGAATTGCAGATGGACAGAATAATTTAGGTACAGCCGGTCAGGTACTAGGTAAGAATGCAGCTAATACAGAGTTAGAGTGGGTAACTCAATCAGGCGGTGGCTCAATGACATCATTTTCTATAACTGATGGTGCAGCTCCACAAACAATATCTGATGGTGATGTTATTACGTTTGAAGGTACAGCAAATCAATTAGTAGCAACCACAACAGCTACTGATACAGTAACTTATAGTTTTCCTACAAACATTACAACTCCCGGACAGCTTAATAGTGGTGGAGCAATATTACCAACATCTGATAAAACTTTTAATTTTGGTGGTACAACTGACAGATGGTTAAACGGATTTTTTGACGGTCTTGCAGATGGTGCTAACAGCGTTGGTACAGCAGGACAGGTACTAGGTAAGAATGCAGGTAATACTGCCTTAGAGTGGCTTACACCTGCAACAGGGACAATGTCTAGTTGGATTCTTAGTGACGGAACAACTCCTGAAACGATTAGTAATGGTAACACAGCTACTTTCTCAGGAACAGCTAATGAAATTGAATTAGCTCAATTATCAGGAACTGTAACTTATAGACTTCCTACTGACATAACTACTAGAGGAGATATAAATTCTTTAGGAGAAATAATTCCTACAACTGACAAAACACAAGATTTAGGTAGCTCAACTTTAAGGTGGAGAAATTTATGGGCAAGAAGTATTGCAGATGGAGCTGATAATTTAGGAACTGCTAATCAGGTACTAGCTAAAAATGCAGGTAATACAGGATTAGAGTGGCAAACAATTTCTGTAACAGGAATGAGTTCTTTTAATTTTAACACAGAAGCTGTAACAAATGGAGATTCATTACTTGTTCAAGGAACAGTAAATGAAGTAGAACTTTCAACTACAGGTCTTACTACTACACTACGATTACCTACTAATATAACTACAAGAGGACAGATAAATTCTTTAGGACCAATTATTCCTACAACTGACAAAACACAAAGTTTAGGTAGTTCTGTTACAAGGTGGCTAAACTTTTTTACTGACGGAATTGCAGATGGAGGTAATAATTTAGGTACAGCTAATCAAGTGTTAGCTAAAAATGCAGCTAACACAGAGTTAGAGTGGGTAGATAGTTCTTCAGAATATTTAATTGCTGCGGTTAATGTTACTAATGCACTTATGAAAGGTTTAAGTACAACTCCGATAAATATAATACCTGCACCGGGTGCAGGTAAAGTTATTGTACTTGATAGTTGTTTAATTTATTTAGACTATGCAGCACCTGCTTTTAATTTTGCATCAGATTTATATATTTCTTATATAGGCTCAAATGCAAGTCAATTCAGACCGTTTGGTGATATTCAAAGTAATATTATAAATTCATCTTCAAATACTTATCAAAGTTTATCAAAAGTTATAACAGATAATACTTCTAATGGACAATGTAGAGTTAATGAGGGAATAAAATTCAGCGGACCTAATACAAGTACAGGTGGCGGTGGTGTCAACATAAAAATACGATATAGAATAGAAGATTTAAGCTAGTCTATAAATTTAATATAATGGATATAAGAAAAATTTCAGTAGGACCTGATTATAAATCCGGTGCTATGCATTATTTAGTAGGTCAAGACGTATTAGGTGGAAATTATACTATTCATTTAATTAAGTATGATTCAAAAACTTCTTATTACCATATCTATATTATTCAAAAAAACGAAATCAAACTATGGAAGTCATTTAATGAGACAATGCCTGTTTCTATAGAATTCAATATAAACTTTAATTAATGAAATCAAATGCAATCACCCTTCAGCTTTATCGTAGAACCTTTAAAAGGAAAACGATACGATAACACTAGAACTCATGGCGATGTAGAACTAATTGTAAGTACTTCTCAAGAAGACCACAAATTCTCAAACCGTTATGCAGTTGTTAAAAATTTACCTTTAAATTATTGTGGACCTATACAAATAAACGATACTCTTTTAGTTCATCATAATGTTTTTAAAATATATTATGACATGAGAGGTTATGAAAAAAGTGGTAAAAGTTATTTTAAAGATAATTTATTCTTTATAGAGAACGACCAATTTTTTTTATATAAAAACAATAATAAATGGCATGCACATGATAAGTATTGTTTTGTAGAACCTATATTAAGTAAAGATTACTACATAGATAAAATAGTTAAATACGAACCTCTTGTTGGTATTGTTAAATATCCTAATAAAGAGTTAATTTATCATGGGATAAAAGAAGGAGATGAAGTTGCTTTTCAACCTGAAAGTGAATATGAATTTACTATTGATGGAGTTTTAATGTATCGTATTATGTCACAATTTATAACAGTTAAATTATGAGTAGTAATGAAGTAAAATTAAAAATTATACAAGCAGCTAAAATTGCTGTAGAAGAATTAATTAATGTAGCAAAAGAAAAAATTGTTACCGGAACTGAAGATGATATATCAGCTGATAGATTAAAAAATGCAGCAGCAACAAAAAAACTTGCTATATTTGATGCGTTTGAAATATTATCTCGTATAGAACAAGAACAAGAAGTTATTAATATAGAAAGCAAAGGTTTAAATAAAACTAACACCAATCAAGGGTTTGCAGAAAGAAGGTCTAAGTAAATTATATACAGAATTACATGATGTAATTCCAAAGTCTGTTCTTACGAATAAAAACAAAAGAAAGTCTTGGAAATATGGATTTGATGAAAAATACGGTATAGTTGTTATATCAACTGATGGCACTATAGGTAAGGTTATTCAAATGAATGGTGTAGATATTGCATTGCCTAAAGTTCCTGAATATGTACACAAAAGAGATAAAGCCAAAGAAAATCAATATTGGGAACGAAAAGAATATCCCAAAGTATTAAAAAGACTTGCTTCAATATTTCAATGGAATAATCAAAACTCTGTGTTTAAAAATCAATGGGTAGATTATATTGAAAAAGAATTTGATTTTAGAGAACAAGGCTATTGGTTTTATAATAACGGTAATCCTACTTATATTACCGGCTCACATTATATGTATTTACAATGGACTAAAATAGATGTTGGTTTCCCTGATTACAGAGAAGCTAATAGATTGTTTTTTATTTATTGGGAAGCATGTAAGGCTGACGTAAGAAGTTTTGGATTATGTTATTTAAAAATAAGACGTTCAGGATTTTCTTTTATGGGTTCTTCTGAATGTGTAAATACAGGTACTTTAGCTAAAGATGCAAGAGTAGGCATACTTTCAAAAACAGGTTCTGATGCTAAAAAAATGTTTACAGATAAAGTTGTTCCTATTGGTAATAACTTACCATTCTTTTTTAAACCTATACAAGATGGTATGGATAAACCTAAAACTGAATTAGCGTTTAGAATACCTGCATCTAAAATTACAAAAAAGAATATGTATCTTGTTGAAAATGAAGAACTTGACGGATTAGATACTACTATAGATTGGAAAAACACAGATGATAACTCTTATGATGGTGAAAAACTTTTATTATTAGTGCATGATGAGAGTGGTAAATGGTTAAAGCCAAACAATATTTTAAATAATTGGCGAGTTACAAAAACTTGTTTAAGATTAGGTAGTAAAATTATTGGTAAATGCATGATGGGTTCAACGTCTAATGCATTAAGTAAAGGTGGAGATAATTTTAAAAGTTTATTTGAAGATTCAAATGCTATTAAAAGAAATGCCAATGGACAGACTAAAAGTGGATTATACAATTTGTTTATTCCTATGGAATGGAACATGGAAGGATTTATTGATAGATTTGGTATGCCTGTTTTATACTCACCACCTAAACCTGTGTTAGGTATTGATAATCAAATGATTAAGGTAGGAGCTATTGAATATTGGCAAAATGAAGTTGATTCTTTAAAAAACGATGCAGATGCTCTTAACGAATATTATAGACAATTTCCTAGAACAGAGTCTCATGCATTTAGAGATGAATCTAAAATGTCTTTATTTAATCTTACAAAAATATATCAACAAATTGATTATAATGATTCATTAATAATACAACATCATACAACAAGGGGAAGTTTTTATTGGAAAGATGGAATTAAAGATACAGAAGTAATATTTAGACCTGATAATAAAGGAAGGTTTAATGTAGGGTGGACTCCAAAAAAAGAATTACAAAATAGATATTATATTAAAAACGGTAAAAAATATCCTTCTAACGAACACATTGGTTCTTTTGGTTGTGATTCATACGATATCTCAGGTGTGGTTGGTGGCGGTGGGTCTAATGGTGCTTTGCATGGAATGACAAAATTTAATATGGATGATGCACCTAGTAATGAGTTTTTTTTAGAATACGTTGCTAGACCTCAAACTGCAGAAATATTTTTTGAAGAAGTTTTGATGGCTTGTGTATTTTATGGTATGCCTTTATTGTGTGAAAATAATAAACCAAGATTATTATATCATTTTAAAAACAGAGGATATAGAGGTTTTAGCATGAATAGACCTGACAAAATATTTAATAAATTATCTAAAACTGAAAGAGAGTTAGGAGGTATTCCTAATTCAAGTGAAGACGTAAAACAATCTCATGCATCTGCAGTAGAATCTTATATAGAAAAACATGTAGGATTAGATTTAGAAGAGTCTTTTAGAAATTCAGATGAGATGGGTTCTATGTATTTTACAAGAACATTAGAAGATTGGGCAAAATTTGATATATCTAACAGAACAAAGTATGATGCAACAATAAGTTCAGGGTTAGCCATAATGGCAAATCAAAAACACTTATATTTACCAATCAAAAAAGAGTCAAAAATAAGCATTAACTTTGCAAGGTACAAGAACACAGGAACTATTAGCGAAATATTGTAAATGAAAGAAATTAATATAGATATCACTTCTGCAGGATTCCCTAGTCAATTTGTTACAGATTCCGAAAAAGAAACCGATACTTTTGGATTACAAATAGGACAGGCTATTCAATATGAGTGGTTTAGAAAAGACGGAGTTGGTTGCAGATACTATAGCCAATGGCAAATGTTTAACCGATTAAGACTTTACGCAAGAGGCGAACAGTCAATAGGAAAATATAAAAACGAATTAGCAGTTGATGGGGATTTAAGTTATTTAAACTTAGATTGGTCAATTGTTCCTATTATACCAAAATTTGTAGACATAGTTGTTAACGGAATGTCTGACAGATTATTTAAGGTTGAGGCGTATGCACAAGATGTAATGTCACAACAAAAAAGAAGTAAATATCAAGATGTTGTAGAAGGACAAATGGCATCAAAAGATATATTAGAAAATATACAAAAAGATTTTGATGTAGACCCTTTTATTGTTAACGCTGATAGTTTACCAACTACAGATGAAGAGTTGTCATTATATATGCAGCTTAATTATAAACCTGCTATTGAGATTGCTGAAGAAGAGGCTATTAATACTTTGTTTGCAGATAATCATTATGATGATATTAGAAAACAAATTGATTATGATATTACAGTTTTAGGAATTGGTTGTGCTAAACATGAATTTTTATTAGGTTCAGGAGTACAAGTTTCCTATGTAGACCCTGCTAATGTAGTTTATAGCTATACAGAAGATAAACATTTTAAAGATTGTTTTTATTGGGGAGAAATTAAAACAGTTCCAATTACAGAGTTAATAAAAATACAACCTTCTTTAACTACAGATGATTTAGAAGAAATAAGTAAGTATAGTCAAAGTTGGTATGATTATTTTAATACTGCACAATATTTTCAAAATAGTATATTCTTTAGAGATACTGCTACTTTAATGTATTTTAATTACAAAACAACTAAAGAGTTTGTATATAAAAAGAAAAAGTATGATGGTGGTGGTAGTAAAGTTATAGAAAAAAATGACCAATTTAATCCTCCTGAAGAACAAATGGAAGAAGGAAACTTTGAAAAGGTTAGTAAAAGGATTGATGTTTGGTATGAAGGGGTTATGGTTATGGGAACTAATTTTATATTAAAATGGGAACTATCTAAAAACATGGTTCGTCCTAAATCAGCATCACAACATGCTATTCCAAATTATGTAGCTGTAGCTCCAAGAATGTATAAAGGTTCTATAGAATCTTTAACAAGAAGGATGATACCATTTGCAGATTTAATTCAAATTACTCATTTAAAACTTCAACAAGTAATTGCTAAAGTTGTACCGGATGGTGTCTTTATAGATGCTGATGGATTAAATGAAGTTGATTTAGGTAATGGTAATGCTTATAATCCGGAAGATGCTTTACGTTTATATTTCCAAACAGGTAGTGTGGTAGGAAGAAGTTATACTCAAGATGGTGAATTTAATCAAGCTAGAGTTCCTATACAGCAACTAACATCTAATAGTGGAGCAAGTAAAACGCAAATGTTAATTACAAATTATAATCATTATATGGATATGATTAGAACTGTAACAGGATTAAATGAAGCTAGAGATGGCTCTACACCTGCACCTGACGCTTTAGTTGGTGTGCAAAAATTAGCAGCTTTAAATTCTAATACAGCAACTAGACATATTTTAGATGCAAGTTTATATGTATACAGAACATTAGCTGAAGCTTTATCTTATAGAGTTGCAGATGTTTTAGAATATTCTGATTTTAAAGATGAATTTATAAATCAAATAGGTAAGTTTAATGTTTCTATATTAAATGATATACAAGACTTATATATATATGACTTTGGTATATTTATTAATGTAGCACCTGATGAAGAACAAAAACAATTGCTTGAGCAAAATATTCAAATGGCATTATCTAAGTCAGATATTAATCTTGAAGATGCTATTGACATTAGACAGTTAAAAAATATTAAACTTGCTAATCAATTGTTAAAATTAAAAAGAAGACGTAAGCAAGAAGAAGACGATAAAAAAGAAGCTATGAAACAAGCTATGGTAGCGGCTCAAAATTTAAAGTCTCAACAAATGGCAGGACAAATTGCTCAACAAAAAATTCAAATGGAATCTCAAGCTAAGATGCAATATCGTCAAGCTGATGTTGCTTTTGAAATTGAAAAATTAAAAATTGAAGCTGAATTAAAAGCAGGTTTAATGGATAAAGAATTTGAAATGAATATGCAGCTAAGACAAGTAGATGCAGATGCGTTATCAAGTAGAGAGAAAGAAAGAGAAGGTTCTAAATCAGCAAGAATTAGCCAACAAAATACTCAACAATCAAATCTTATTAATCAAAAGAAAAATAATTTACCACCTCAATCGTTTGAGTCTAACGAAGACAGTTTAGATGGTTTTGACTTATCAGAATTTGACCCTAGATAAATAGTTCAAATTTTTGCTAATATATTATGTAACTTTGTATAAATTAAAATAAAATCAAATGAATCAAATGAATTTAGAGAACATTAAAGTAAGAGAAGTAAGCGGACCTGAAAAAGGGAAAGCAGAAATAGAACAAGAATTACTAGATACTCACAAACTTAAAGAAGAACAAGGTGAGACTGCAGAAGTAGTTGTTGAGAAAAAAGAAGAACCTAAATTAGAATTAACTGATGAGTCAGTATTAAAATATTTAGGTAAAAGATATAATAAAGAAATTAATTCATTTGATGAATTAGTTCAAGAAAGAGAAACTCAACCGGATTTACCGGAAGATGTTTCAGCTTTTTTAAAATATAAAAAAGATACGGGCAGAGGTATAGAAGATTATGTTTCTTTAAACAGAGATTTTGAATCTATGCAGCCTGATAATTTGTTAGCAGAGTATTTTTTAGCTACTGATGAAGCTATTGATTCTGAAGATGTAGATGCATTATTAGATGACTATACATTTGATGAAGACGTAGATGATGAAAAAGCAATTAAGAAAAAAAAGTTAGCAAAGAAAAGAGCAGTTGTAAAAGCTAGAAATTATTTTACAGAGCAGAAAGAACAATATAAACAGCCTCTTGAGTCAAGACAGGTTGAAAATTCTGAAGCTAGTAAATATAAAGAAGAGTTTGAGCAAATGCAAAAAAGTGCAAAGAGTAATGAGGATGTGACTAAGAAAAAGCAAGATTGGTTTAGACAAAAAACTGATGAAGTTTTTTCTAACGAGTTCAAAGGTTTTGAGTTTGAGTTAGGCGATAATAAAATTACCTATAGTCCCGGTGATGCATCAGAGTTAAAAAGTAAACAGTCCAATGTTTTAAACTTCATAAATAAATTTATGGATGAAGAAACAGGAATGATTAATGATGCCAAAGGTTACCACAGAGCTTTATCACTTGCAATGAATCCTGAAAAGTTTGCTAAGTTCTTTTATGAACAAGGCAAGTCTGAAGGTGTTGAAGGAGTAGTTCGTAAAACAAAAAATGTTGATATGAATATTCGTAGAACACCTGAAGTCGCAACTATGAAGGGAGGCATGAAAGTTAGAGCTTTAAACTCGGATTCAGGTTCTAGTTTAAGGATTAAAAGTTTAAAAAGAAAATAAAGTTTAACAATTAAAAAATTAAAAAATTATGGCAGTATTAGCAAACCCAACGTTTCAGTTGCAGCCAAGTGCTCAACAAGTTGCGTTGTCAACAAACTATATTAGCAATACTCAATTTAACTATTTGAATCAGTATCTACCGGATACTTTTGAAAAAGAGTTTGAGAGATATGGTAATAGAACAGTATCATCATTCTTAAGAATGGTTGGTGCAGAAATGCCTTCAAATTCTGACCTTATCAAATGGGCAGAACAAGGAAGACTTCACATTAAATATACAGCGTGTACATTAGGTGGAGCAGCAGGAGGAGCAACAGCAGAAACTTTTACAGTTCCTGCAGCTCAAATTGACCCGGCTAGACAACCATCAGGTTCAGTAGCTCCTTTAGGTGCAGCAGGACAAATTGGTTTTAGAAAAGGTCAAACAGTTATGATATCTGACGATACAGTTGCTTCAACTTTAAATAATAAAGGTATTATTACAGCGGTTACAGCTGATTCATTTACTGTAAGTTTCTACGAAGCTGCAGGTTTAGCTGCTTACGCAGGAACAGTATCTGTATTTATTTATGGTTCTGAATTCAGAAAAGGTGTTACAGGAATGGAAGGTGGATTAATTTCTTCTGATTTCATTTTTGAAAATTCTCCAATTATCTTAAAAGATAAGTACCAAGTATCAGGTTCTGATATGGCACAAATTGGGTGGATTGAAATAACTACTGAAGATGGAGCATCAGGATACATGTGGTACTTAAAGTCTGAGCATGAAACAAGATTACGTTTTGATGATTACTTAGAAACTTCTATGGTAGAAGCAGTTCCGGCTGAAGCAGGTTCAGGTGCAGCAACACAAGTTGCTTACGCTGATGCAGGTAACAAAGGTTCTGAAGGTGTATTCTACGTTGTAGGAAACAGAGGAAATGTTTGGGGTGCAGGAAATCCTGTTGATTTAGCAGGTTTTGATAGCATTATTTCAAGATTAGATAAGCAAGGTTCTATTGAAGAAAATGTAATTTTCGTTAACAGAAACTTCTCATTTGATATTGATGATATGTTAGCAGCTCAAAATTCTTACGGTGCAGGTGGTTCGTCTTACGGATTATTTGATAACGATGAAGAAATGGCGTTAAATTTAGGATTCACAGGATTTAGAAGAGGTTATGACTTTTACAAATCAGAGTGGAAATATCTAAATGACCCAACAATGAGAGGTGGATTAGTAGGTGGAGCAATCAACGGACTTTTAGTTCCTGCAGGCTCAACTACAGTTTATGACCAAATACTTGGTAAAAACGCTAAGAGACCATTCTTACATGTTAGATACAGAGCTTCTGAGACTGAAGACAGACGTTACAAGTCTTGGATTACAGGTTCAGCAGGTGGAGCACAAAATCAAGAGTTAGATGCTATGACAGTAAACTACCTTTCTGAAAGATGTGTTTGTACTTTAGGTGCTAACAATTTCTTCTTATTTCAAGCATAAGTAGAACAATTATTAAGGGGAGGATTAATTTTCTCCCCTTTTTTTTAACTTTAATTAAATTATAATAAAATGAATAAAAAACAATTCGTAGACAAAGTCTACAGACTAGTAGGAGATAAAACTCCTTTATCTTACATGTTGGCATCCCAACATAGCAAAAGATTTCCCTTAATGTATTTTGATGAAGAGCAAGGTGTTAATAGACCTCTTCGTTATGCTAAAAATCAAAAATCTGCATTTATAGACAAGCAAGATGGAAATGTGGTTTTAGACCCTATTATTTTTGAAGATGGTATGTTACAAGTACCTAGAGCAAATCAAGTATTACAACAGTTTTTAAATATGCATCCCGGTTTAGGAAATCAATTTGAAGAAATAAATACAGCAAAAGAAGCTCAAGAAGATGTTGATACAATGAATGCAGAAGTAGATGCGTTAATTTTAGCAAGACAAATGTCTTTACCACAATTAGAAATGATTAGTAGAGTATTGTTTGGTGATATATCTAAAATGTCTACATCAGAATTAAAAAGAGATATGCTTGTATTTGCAAGAAGACATCCTGCTGATTTATTAAATATGACTAATGACCCTATGTTAAAATTACAATCAAAAGTTCAGTTATTTATAGACAATAAATTACTTATATTTAAGAATAATAAAAGAGATGTACATTTTAATACAACTTCTAATAAAAAAAGAATGATAACTATACCATTTGGTGAAGACCCTTTGTTTATAATAGCTTCATTCCTACAATCTGACGATGGTATAGAAGCTCTAAAGCTTTTAGAAAAACGATTAGAAAGTAATTAATTTAAGAAGAGGCTAATAATTAAGCCTCTTTTTTTTTTCATTATCTTTGTGAAAAAGATTACAAATGATTCAACAAGTATATGAGGCTGTTTTAGCTGTATTAAATAAGAATAATTATGGATACTTAACACCTAATGATTTTAATTTATACGCACAACAAGCTCAATTAGATTTATTTGAAGATGTGTTTTATCAATATAACAATCAAATAAATAAAGAAAATGTAAGACAGCAAGGAACGGGTTATGCTGATATTAAAAAAGGTTTAGTAGAAGTTATAGATATGTTTTCAGTAACAGCTCCATTAACTACCGGTCCGAACAATATATATCTGATGCCATCTGTTAATACCACAGGTTCTGATTTTTATTTTATAAATAAAATTTTATGTTATGATACTGCAGGTACAACATTTACAGGAGAAGCTGAAAGAGCAAGTCATAGTAAAATAAATTTATTAAATAATTCTATATATACAGCACCTACAACAACCTACCCTGCATATACAACAGAAGGAAGTTTTTTAACAGTATTTCCACCATCTATTGTTGCACAAGGACAAGTACAAGCTCAGTATATAAGATATCCTGAAACACCTATGTGGACGTATGTATCTTTAGGAGCAGCACAACAACCACAATTTAGTATAACTACAAGTTATCAAGACTTTGAACTTCCGTTAGATTACTTTCAAGACTTAGTAAATAAAATATTACAATTTGCAGGAATGGAAATTAGAGAACCTGAGGTAGTTCAATATGCTTTAGGACAAGAACAAATTGAAAACCAAGACGAACAATAATGGCATATATATCAGAATATAAATATTGGACAAATGACAATACAAATCCACAGGATGCTAATTGGGGTTCGTATCAGTATGTTAGTTTGGCTGACATAGTAACTAATTTTTTATTAATGTATGATGGAAATCATTCATTAGTAAATAACGAGGAAAGATACAAAATATTATTTCATGCTAAACGAGCTGTTATGGAACTAAACTATGATGCGTTTCAAGAAGTTAAAGCGTTAGAGTTACAAGTTGGAGACCAATTAAGATTTACTCTTCCTGCTGATTATGTAAGTTGGGTTAGAATTTCATTATCTAGAAATGGAGTTTTAAGACCTTTACAAGAAAACATTCAGATTAATAGTGCTTCTGCATATTTACAAGACAATAATGCTAACATATTATTTGACCAAAATGGTAATATTTTAAAACCTGAAAATTCAGAATTTACAAAAGAAAGATTAGCAAGTAGACAAAGAACTATGTATATGAATCAAAATTCTCCATTTAACGGACAAATGGGTTATAATATTAATGGTGCATGGGCATTTGAAAGAAGTATAGGTACTGCATGGGGTTTAAATACTGAAACAGCTAATATTAATCCTACTTTTCGTATTGATAAAAAAGCAGGTGTTATTAATTTTAGTTCAGCTATGAATAATGAATTATGTATTTTAGAATATATATCTGATGGAATGGAAAATGGTGACGATAGTAAAGTAGAGGTTAATAAATTTTTTGAAGATTATGTTTACGCATACATACAATATGCTATATTAAATAGTAAATTAGGCGTACAAGAATATGTTGTTAATAGAGCTAGAAAAAACAAAAGCTCTTTATTAAGAAACGCTAAAATTAGATTAAGTAATATTCATCCGGGACGTCTTATACAAAACATGAGAGGTCAAGATAAATGGATAAAGTAATATATGGCTACTACTCAAAGAAATTTTATACAAGGTAAAATGAATAAAAGCGTTGATGAACGCTTAATTCCTAATGGACAATATATAGACGCATTAAATGTAAGACTTGGGTCAACTGAGGCTTCAGAAATAGGTTCAGTAGAAAACTCAAAAGGAAATACAAAACTTACATCATTATCATTTGAAGATGTTCTTTTAAGTACATCGGCAAGATGCATTGGAGCTTTTGAAGATGGTGCTGAAGAAACAATTTATTTCTTTGTACATGACCCTGCATATACTGTAGGTGCTACAGGTAAGATAGATTTAATAATTTCTTACGATGAATTAAACTCTGCAACAACATATCACATTATTAGTATGGATGATGGTCTCGGTTTTAATACTACATTAAACTTTAATCCGGCTAATTTAATTACAGGAATTAATAAAGTAGAAGATTTAATATTTTTTACTGACAACATTAATCCTCCAAGATTTTTTAATGTAAAAAGAAACTATCCAAATCCTTTTGGTAATGAAGATGTGTTTACAGCTGAATCAATATTGGTTATTAAAAAACCACCTTTTGCTAGTCCTTCTATAAGTTTAATACAAAGTCAAGCGGGTAATAATTATTTAGAAGATAAGTTTTTATGTTTTGCTTATAGATATGAATATTCTGATGATGATTTTTCAGCTACATCTCAATGGTCTAAGCCTGCTTTTTTACCTAAAGGTTTTTTATTAAACGGAGACATACTTAACGATGGAATGATTAACAATAGAAATACTGTTGAGATATCATTTAATACAGGGGGTGAATTGGTAAAATCAATAGAAGTATTATTTAAAGAATCAGGAAGTACATTTATAAATGTTATAGATAAATTTGTAAAAATACAAGAAGGATATAATGACCTTGAAGATGTTAGTATTGTTTTTGATTCTAATCAAATATTTACAGTATTGCCTTCAGACCAATTAGGACGTTTATATGACAATGTTCCATTATTAGCTAAAGCACAAACACTAATAGGTAATCGTTTAACTTATGGAAATTATTATGAAGGTTATAATTTAGTTGACGTAAACAAAGATGTGTGTAATTTTTCTTATACACCTACATTAATTTCAGAGTCAATAGGTGTTGCAGATATTACACCAACATTTAGTGATGGTACATATACTTTACCAATTGACTTAGGATTGCCTTCGGCTACTATATCACAAGCTATTACAACGGTAGATTTAAGTGGTTTAGAATTAAAAACAGGAGCTCAATTTACATTTGACCTTACGTTTACTCATGATAGTTTTAGTGGTGGTACAGCTCCAAGCTCTACAGTTACTAATGTTGCAATGAGCTTTGTATTTACTTTAGCTACAAGTTATCCAAGTGTAAATGCCATGATAACCTCAACTGAGTTTCAATCATTAGTTGGTTCAATTGGCTCAAATCAATCTATTCCAAATGCCTGTAGTTTAGGAACAACATGGACAGACCAATGGAATTGTGACATGCCTAATACATTAGATACATTGTTTGCATATACTTCAGGGGTTAGTCAAAACGTTGTATATCCGGGCGTTGGTGCTATAGAAGTTACTGTTGCAGGAAATCTTGTTTCATTTCAATTTCCTGCTATGATTTGGTCTGATGTTCTCTCAAATTCTCCTACTAATTTAGTACTTGAATATTTTACTACAACGATAGCATCGGCTACATGGCAAGACATAAGCGAAACAGAAAGCTTGCATAGTGATAGAGATTATTCTGTTGGTATAGTTTATATGGATGATTTTAATCGTTCTTCTACAGCTATACTAGCTCCAAACTCTACTGTTCATGTTTCTTGCGGTTTATCTGATACCAAAAACACTATTACGGTTGATATACCTGTGGATATGAAACCTCCGTCTTTTGCAAAAAGATATAAATTTGTTTTAAAACCATCGGCGGGTGCATATGAAACTATTTATTGCAATCAGTTTTTTAATGACCCAAGTAGTGTTGCTACATATTTTTTATTAGAAGGAGAAAATGCTCAAAAAGTTTCAGAAGGAACTAGACTAAGAGTTAAGGCTGATACTAGTGGTGCTTTATTAAGATGTGCGTCTACTGTAATATTAGAAAAAAAGGCTCAACAAGAAGATTTTATTTCATTACCCGGTGTATTATCTATACCTGCGGGTGTTTATGCAAAAATGAACACAAATGATTTTAATGCTGTTGTAGACCCTAACTCTTCATTTAGTAGAAAAGAATCAACATTTACAGACAATTCGGGAACAAGTTCTTATGTAGCTATAAGTATGTCTCAAAATCCGGGTGCAGCTGCAACTACACCTATAGATATTCCTGCAGGTTCAAAAGTTAAATTAGAATGGGATTTTAAAAGAAGAGGTACAGGAGACGGAAATAATAGTTGTGAAAGAAGAATTTATGAATTAGAAATTAATATTGTTTCAAACGCAACATATGCTAATATAATAGATTTTTGGTTAGGAGAAAATTTAACACAATATTTAGATGATGGTTCATGGACAGGCGGTTCTACGTCAGCAGGAAACCCTCCTCAAAATGTTTATCAAACAGCAGTAACAGCTGCATTTCCTGTAGGTGATTTACCAACAAGAGTACAAGCGGGCATGACTCCTTTAAATGGTGGTAATATAGATAAGAATGTATATAGTTTTTGTACTAACACTAATAATAGCGAAATATATATGACTGCTACAGGAACAACATCTTGTTCAGGTATTGGTCAAACTTCTAAACGTAGGTCTTCAGCAACTGTTCAATATACAATATTTAGAACTGACGATACTATTATCTTTGAAACAGAACCTCAAGCAGCATTAGAAGATGTGTGGTATGAAGGAGACCAAAGTTATCCTATCATAGATTCTTCAGGTTTACATGGTGGTGGTACAGCTGCACAAATTTTAGCAGGTAATAGAACACAAACTACAGTTGTTTCAGGTACTATTAAGTCTACACTATTCAATTGTTATGCATTTGGTAATGGTGCTGAAAGTATACAGATAAGAGATTCAATAGCAGGACCTGAAGTTTTTATTGGTAATAGAGTTATAACGGTAGCTGAACAAGATTATAGAGAAGCACATAGATTTGCTGATTTAACTTTTAGTGGAAGATATAGTGATGAAGCTAATATTAATAGATTAAATGAATTTAATTTTAGTGTTCAAAATTTTAAAAACTTAGAAGATTCATTTGGTCCTGTTCAAAAATTATTTGGTCGTAAGACAGATATACTTGTGTTACAAGAAGATAAAATTTCTTATGTATTAGCAGGTAAAAATTTAATTTCTGATGCTGCCGGTGGTGGTGCTATAACAACTAATCCTGAAGTTTTAGGAACTCAAATTGCAAGAGAAGAAGTATATGGTATAAGTAATAATCCTGAAAGCTTTGTGTGTTATGGATTTGATAAATATTTTACTGACGCTAAGAGAGGTGCTGTTTTACAGCTTAAAGGGACAAGTGCACAGAATGAAAAATTAACTGTTATTTCTGAAAATGGAATGAGAGGATGGTTTAGAGATTTGTTTATAGATGGATTTGCTACTCAAAAACTAGGTGGTTATGACCCGTATATGAATGAGTTTGTTTTAGGAAGTAACTGTATTGCTTTACCTGTATCAGATGTAACAGAAAATTGTGGTGTTACAGTAGAATATAATACATTAGTTGTAGGCTCAAACAAAACTTTTACTGTAGAACTAGGAAATTCAGTAGGAATTGTAACTGTTTCTTGGACAGCAGGATTGATTGTTCCGGGTGCATCTTGGGGTGTTACAGTAGTTTATGATGGTGTTACATATAATTCACCAACAAATACCGCTGCAGGCTCATTAACTTTTGATAAACAAAATATAACAAATACAACAGCAACTGTAACAATTGGAGCTAGCGTTTCTAATGTGCAAGCTGTTGCTTTAACAGTAAGTTGTCCGGCTGCACCAATTATAACAGTAAGAACTATTGTAGTAACAAGTGATGTAAATGCTAATGCATTAATTACTAGATATTATAATTATACAAATGGAACATATAATGGACCTTTAATTTCACAACAAGTACCATTTGTTACAGGTAATTCAGTTCCTTTAATTTCAAGTTATATATCAACTACAGGAGCTCAAGGTACTGCGTCAATTCCTGTTAATACATCTACAGTTCAAATAGGTACGGTTAAAAAACCAAATGATGATTATGTCTTTAATGTATCTCAAGATAAGTTTGGTTATTTAAGAAGTAATCTTGATTATCAAAACAATCCGGCAAATATAGCTCAGTTAATAACTGATATTACTGCAGCGGGTCAATTCTTAACTACAGATGTTTCATTAGCACCTTCAAAATATTTTGGTACTTTTACAATGCCAAACAATACAGATGGGTTTTTATATTTAGTGTATGATTTGAGGTCATCTACTCAACTACAAATGTGTTATTCATCAACAGATGCGTCTGACGCATGTTGTGGATGTTAAAAATTAAATTATGGGTATAACAGTAAATTATTATTTAGACGGAACTACGTTTTCAAATGCAACTAAAATATATACAGATGTAGATTTGACTACGTTAGCACCAAATGGATGGTATTCCTTTGGTGGAAAATATCGTCATCAAACAGGAGGTTTTTTATTAGGAGAATCAGTATGTCCTGCATGTGATGAAGCTTGTTCTCCTAATCCAACGGGAGCGGGTGAAGGTAGTTTTCAATTTACAAGTAATACACCCGGAGTTTATTATATGAAAGTAAGCACAGGTACAGGGGTAGGACTTATAAGACCTTTTATACAGTTGTTAAATAATGATTTTATGGGTATTCAAATAATTCATAATGCTACAATATATAATAATTGGGTTAATGATGAAGGTTATAAATCACCGGGTAATAGCAATCCTATATGGTTGGGAGATGCAACAGCATCACCTCCTGCTGCAGGGACTGTGTATACCAATCAACCGACATTTACATGGAGTGGAACTGCATGGGTTCAAGGTGGTAACATAGGGTATACTGTAAATTCAACTACAAATTATAATGCAACTTTTGCCACTAATAATTGGTGTGGGAACATAAATAAAAATTCAAACACATTACCTTTACAAGATGTTGATATTACTATTTTTGTACCTCCGAGTGTACCGGGAGGTGTTAATTTTCGTTTTACACTTACATGTCCACAATTATTACCTGCAATACCTTTTAATGCAACAAGATTTGCAAATGCTGTAGATGCATGTAATGCGGTAGGAACATCAGATAGTGTGTTTTTTGGTGGTGCAGATAATCAAACAAATATAACTTTAACACAAATACAAGTAAATGGTTTTGTTTATACTAATCAATTTGCTTCTAGTGGAAGTCCTATTGCCGGATACTACAAAATTAATGATATTACTGCTAATGGTTATATGCAGGTAGATGCTAATGGAGTTGTAATAGCTGTTGGAACATGTCCCCCTTAAAAAATAAATTATGAGTTGTACAAATTATACATTGAGTTATAGTGAAGGAGTTCAAGGATTTCCTTCTTTTTATTCGTATCATCCTGATTTTATGATAGGTATGAATAATTACTTCTATTCGTTTAACGAAGGTAATCTTTACCGTCATAACACCAATGAAGTAAGAAATTCTTATTATGGTGTTAATTATAATTCTCAAATTACAAGTGTATTTAATGAATCACCTTTAGAAAATTTTATATTTAAAACTATCAGCTTAGAGTCTGATGCTGCATGGACTGTAGATTTTTTTAGTGACATGCAGTTAACAGGTTTTATTAACTCTACATCTTTTGTTAAAAAAGAAGGAGCATGGTTTGCTTATCTAAGAACTGAAGGTGCTGTAGAAGGTGTTGGTACTCCAATTGACGCAGGTCAATATCCTTTACGTTCTATACTAGGAATAACAAACAGTACTTTAAGGGGAGGAACAGTTGCAAATCCAATTGTACAATTTGACATTGGTATTCAAAGTGATTTAGCTACATATCTTAATCCACAAATTAATGTCAATGACTTTTTATATCATAGTAATTTAACAGCAACACCACCTGAATTAACTTACGCAGGGAAAATACAATCAATAGCTTATTCCCCTATTAATGGCATAGTAAGTCTTACTATTGATGCTGCAGGAGCTGCTGTAATACCTGCGGGTAGTTTGTATTTTGCAGCAGTAAAAAACCAAATAGCAGAATCATATGGAGTGCTAGGACATTATGGTAGGTTTAAATTAACTAACAGTTCTACTACTGCTATAGAATTATTTGCTGTTGAATCTAATGTGATGAAAAGTTATCCTTAAAATTACTATCTTTGCTTTAAATGAAATTTAATGTAAGAGTGCTTAAGGAAAACGACTATGATGATATTTTAGTTGGATGGTGGGAAGATTGGAAATGGATTCCACCTGTAAAAGATTTTTTACCTCTCAATGGGGTGGGTGGTATTATGGTAGAGTGGGATGGTACACCTGTTTGTGCAGGTTTTATTTATAATACAAACAGTAAGGTTGCGTGGATTGATTGGATAGTATCTAATAAAAATTTTAGAGAAAAACCTCACAGAAAAGACGGACTTAATTTGTTAATACAAACACTAACAGATGTAGCAAGAGAAACAAAATATAAATATGTATATGCTCACAATAATAATACTAATTTAATAAACACATTTTTAGCTAACGGATATTTAAAAGGGAGTAAAAGTACAGAATTAATAAAAAATTTATAATGGGATTAGAAACAGCAGCAATATTAGGAATAGCAAGTTTAGTTGCTACTGCAGGAACTACTGTGGCTTCAGGTGCACAAGCTACAAAGCAAAGAAAAATAATGGAGGGTGCTGAAGGCGAAGCTCAAAAATATATGGATTCTGCAAGGGATAGACTAAATGTTAATACTTATGAAGAACTTAGCGTCAATACAGATATATATGATAAAGAAAGAGATAATCTTGCTACAGTTGGTGAATCTTATGTGCAATTAACTTCAGGTCAAGACAGGGCGGGAAGCAATGTGCAAAATGTAGTTAATGCTCTTCAGGCAGGGAATGAAAAAATTTCAATGAGAGAAGCTAAAGAGGTAGATAAATTAAACCTTGAAATTGCAGATGAAGAAACAAGATTATTAGATATAGGAACACAGTTAGATTTAGGTGAGGTTGCCGGAGCACAACAAAAAGCTGCAGACGCTGAAGCAAAAGCTACAGCTTTTAAGGGAGACTTTATAAAAGGTTTAGCTAATACTGCTATGGCAGGTGTTGAGATTGGAGTTCCTTTATATCAGAAATCAGCACAAGTTAAACAATTAGGTGGTACAGGTGCAGTTGATTTACAAGCAAAAATTGGTGGAGCAGATTTTAAACCTGAAACATATGGAATGAATGCTGATGACGTAACAAAAATTGCAGGTTTATCAGGTACAGAACTTAATGAATTTTTAAAGACTAAATTGTCGGGTGGTAATATGAAAAATATTTTTGACCCTACTAAAGGAAACACAACTTTATATAGTCCTCCTAAAGTAAATCAATTAGCAGGGTTGCAAACGGATAACATTAAAAGCAAATTAGGTGGTTTAGGGTTAGACGCTAGTCAATTAGAACAGATAATCGCATTATTAAATAACGGATAAAACATGGCAACTAATTACGGATATGTTAAAAGAGACCCTGAAGATAGAATTAATTGGGCAGATGTTGGAACATCGGTTAGTAATAGATTAAAGGATGAGATAGAAAGAAGAGATACTTTAAAACAAAGTATTAAAGAAGAATCTTCTAAATTTGATGAAGAAATATTTACACTTCCTGAAACCGATAATGATTTATTAAAAACAGAAGCATTAAATTTTGCCAATATAGTATCACAACAAAGACTAAGTCAAGATAGAAGATTACAAGATGGTAGTTTAAATCTTAGAGACTATACGGTTGAAAGACAAAACTTAGGTAATACACAACAACTAATGTCTAAGTTTACAAAAGATAAGGTTCAGTATGATGCAGAGTTTGCAAAGCAATTTAATGCAGGGAATTTATCTATGCAAAGTGCTAGTGACCGAGCAAAAAATGAAGAATATTCAAACTTAACACAATACGGATTACAGGTTGATGAGTTTGGAAATGGTTTTATGGCTAGGAAAGATGGGCAAGGTGGTTTTGACTCTAATGATACATTAGGTTTAAGAAGTATGGTTAACAATAATGCTAGGTTAATTGCTATGCCGGATGTAAAAAAAATTATAGAATCAGGTGTAGGATTTGCAGCTAAAGAATTTAAATTAGCTAATGTTGATGGCTTATCAAGTGTTGACGATGCATGGCAAAATAAAAACTTTCAGAATTCTATTGGTGATTATTTAAAAGCTCAGTTAGTAAACCCTGATGCAACATCTGCTATACTAGGGACATACTTAACAGGATATGAATATGAATATTTAGACGGTACGATTGGAGGTAAAAATAATCCTAAAGGCACAGGAGGAAATAATATACCATTAAGAAGAAACTCTAGAGGTGTATGGGAATTTGACCAAGATAGTGAGCAAGGAAAAATATTAAAAAAAGTTGTATCTGATAAACTTCTAGAGCAAGTTAGAGGTAAAATGGACAGAAAAGAAACTGATTTTTCAGTATCTGACAAAATAAGTAAAAACACAAACTATAAAGAAAGTAGAGCAGAAAATGAAAGTATTATCCAAACAGGTAAAATATTTAATGGTAATGAACAAGAAATAAAAGATGCATTAGTTTATTTTGAAGGTAAGAACGCTGTTAAGTATAATTTATTAAGTACTGACGGAAGTACATTAACTTTATCTTCAACAGATAAAAATGGTAATATAACAGAATTTACTTTAGATAGAAGTAAAGGTATGACTCCAACATCATTCTTAACTCAAGCATCTACACAGTTTGGTGGATTTGATTTAGGTAATGCTAAAAATTCTAAAGCGTTTAAATCATGGGCAGTTGATAATCAAGGTGTTATGTCAACTCCATCTCTTGTTTCTGACGAAATTTCATTTGGTGCACAAACTAGAACAACTCCGAAGTTTGAAGATACTTTACAAAATAGAACTATTTTAGGTGATGATGAAAAATTAGAAGGTGCAATAAATAAATTCAAAAAAGAATTCAAATCAGATAAAACTTCTGCAATTGAAAACGAATTTATTAATTTTGGATTTTCAGATAGTTCGGTAGAGTTAATAGAACCTGCAGAAGGGTCTTATGGTGTTGATTATATTAAAATTAACATTCCCGGTACAACATCTATGCCATTACTAATAAGTGATAACACACCTGAAGCTCAAGTCGTAAAACTTATTAATAAGCTTGAAAATAATAAAAAGCAAAATAAGCCACCAATGACTCAGAATGAAGTAAATAAATTGGTAAATGGAACTAATATTATGAAAACTGTTTACGGAAAAACTTTAGGTATTGATTCTAAAGAATTAGAAGAACAATGGAATGGTGGGGATGGAGTCCCTTCTACATCATCTTCTACATCTAGCAACACTAACACAAGTATTAATGGAGCAAATTATAATACGAACAAATAATGGCTAATGAACAAGCATTACAAGATTTATATAAAGAGTTTGTAAAAACAGGCTATAGAGGTTCTAAAGAAGATTTTAAAGGATTGATGTCTTCTAATGATGATGCGTTTCAAGACGGATACAAGTCTTTTACGTCTACAGGTTATAATGGAAATGAAAATGATTTTGCTGAATTATTAGGCGTTACAGTTCCGGTAAAAAAAAAAGAAAATTTACAAGAGAATGGCGATGGAACTTTGGAAGATGGTCAATTACTATCAGAAGAAGCTCCTCAAACTTTTAAGTTTGGAGAGAGACCTAGTGAGGAAGAATTAAAAAGAACAGCACCACAATCAACAGACCCAAATGCACCTCGTTATATAGAGGAAGTTAAGTTAGATAAAAAAGGCAATTTTGATGGCATCCGTTTTGGAGAATATACTCCAAAAGATAGAAGAGACCCTTATTATAGTGACCCTGTATCAGCATTAGGAATGTATCCTTTCGGAGACGGTAAGACGCAAGCGTCTGTTGAACTACAAATAAAAACTGCAAACGAAAATGCACTAGCAGACAGACAATATACTGACCAACTTATAGCTGATGAAGTTGCTCTTAAATACCCAAATCAAGCCAACTCTGTTGAAGAAAGAGATGCTGATATGGACGCATATCTTAGAGAACAAAAAGAGTTGTCTGAAAAAAATACTAGAACAGTTTTTACAGAAAAACTTGACGTTAATAATAGAAAATATTTTCTAGAAGAAAGAAAACCTTTTAAAGATAAAGAGTTACTTGAAAAAGAATTACAAATTATAAATACTGATTTAATAAATGAAGATGATAATAGTGCTACTATTCAGACATTAAGTAATCAGTTTGGTAAATATGGATTTGTTTTTCAAAAATCTTATGGTTCAGTTACAGCTCGTGCTACAGATGGAAGTGCAGAAATAACAATAGACATAGACCCTGTGTTTGGTGTAGGTGCTGAAGCTCAGGTTTCTGAATTACAAAACTTCTTAATGCTTAATTCTAGCGAAATAGAAGGTGCAAATACAGATATGGATTTTATTGGAAAATCGTTGAAAGCTCAAAACATGAGAAGAGGACAGCGTCACAATAAAGATGGAACTGTGTCTTCACATTTAATGTCAACATTTGAGCAAGATGGAAAGTTTTTAGTTGTTCCTACATTATTTCCTAAAGATGATGAAAACCAAGCAAGCTACCCTAATAATTGGATAGAGTTAAGCGGTGATGAAGCTTTAAAAAAAGCAGAAGAAAGAGGAGAGGTTATAGAATTTGATAGTAAAGTAGAGGCTGATATTTTTGCATTAGGAGCATGGAAAAATGTTAATACTGTAGATGTAGAAGCACAAAATTTTTACGCTGATAGAGGATTAGATTATCAGCAAGTATCACAATCATTTAATCTGTATCAAGATACTAGAGATAGGATTGATTTTATAGAAGACTTATTAGATACTGATGAGTTTGGATTAAAGGATGATGACCCTACAATGGGTGATGGCGTTAATCGTGTTAGAGATTTAACATTAAAAGACCAAGCAAAATATGCTGATTTATATGTTAATGGAGAGTTAAGAGATGACATAGAAGGTGAATTAAAAAGACTAAAGGAACAAGAAACCGGGTTATTTGATACAGCGTTTAATGATGAAGTTAAAGAAGCAAGGACAGAGTTTGATTTATATCTTAGAAAGAAACAACAAAAATTAGTTGGAGAAGCGGTGTTTATTAACGATAAGGTTAAAGAAAAACAAAGCGAAATAGACGAAGTAGCTTTAATAAGATTTGGAGAAAAACCAATGGATTTAGCTAAAGCAATAACCGAAACTACTACTAGACAGGATTTAGTAGAAATGAATAAAATACAAACCGAAACTTTAAATTTAAATTTTGAAAGAAAAAATGCAGCTATGCTGTATGAGAACTCTGAATTATATTTAAATCGCATGGAAAATAAAAAAATCATGTCAGATTTCGTAGATAATTTAGCAGGTTTTTCTGAAGAGTTTGGAAATGGATTAGAACAAGGTCATGCTGCAAATGCAATTTTACAATATGCGATGGGTGTTGATTTATTAGGTGGTGGTGATGATGATGATGTTAATGATATAGCGATGAAGATAGTTGAGGCTATGAGAAGAAAATCAGGCAATCAAAGTAAAACCATGTTAAGTTGGGAAGATTCTGAAGGGTTTAAAGAAGCATGGGATGTAGTTAAAAGTGACCCGGCTGAATGGACTACGCAATTAGCAGGTAAAAGTATTGCAATGATGTTACCTTACGGAGCTCAATTAATTCCTATGGGTGGTGTTATTGGTGCAGGTACAGGTGCTGTTTATGGAGCAGCAGGGATGAATCCTTATTCTGTAGCGGGAGGTGCTACCGTAGGTTTAGGTTATGGTCTTAGGGTTGGATTTGCAGCAACTACATACGCTATGGAATATACTAATTCTATTCTTGAAGCTATAAGTGAATCAGGTTATGATATATATAATCCTGATGAAGTAGCGATGGCTTTACAAGACCAAAAGGTTTGGGATGTAGGTGGTGCAAGAGGTCATGCAAGAGGAATTCCTATTGCTATCATTGATTATTTAACTGCAGGTTTAGCGGGTAGATTATTTATGCCTGCAAAATTTGCAATAACATCAAGAGGTGTATTAAAAACAGCAGGTTTAATAACAGCTGAGAGATTAGTTCTTGACCCAATTGGAGAAGGTGTAGGTGAAACCCTTGCACAAGAAAACGAAATGTTATTTGGTACGGGAAGGAAAGAACTTGATTACAAAGAGATTGCAGCTGAAATGGGTGGAGCTATTGGAAATCAAGGTTCTAATGCTATTGTTAACATGACTCTTCTTAATAGCAACAGACGTAGAGCTAAACTATTAGCTGATTTTACTAACCCGGAATTTTTAGCTTCATATTCTGACGCAACTCCGGAACAAATAATGAACTTTTTAAATAAAAATATTAAGTTAGGAAAAATAGATGCATCAAAAGGAAAAGCTATATCAGATAACTTAGGTGTATTAAGAGACGCACAAGAATTGTTAGGGGAAAATGCTGACCCTGCAGCTTTAGGTAGGGTTATGAGATTGTTAGAGGCAAAAGAAAATCTTACAAGCACAATGAATAGAAGAGAGTTATTTAGTGATTATGTAAAAAACATTAATGCAGAGCTTAGTTCTATAGTGTTAACAGGTAAATTTAATCCTGAAAAGATGGCAGAAACAGGACCTATAGACCCACTTAATGATAGTAAGTTTGATTCAAATAAGTTTAATCAATTTAAAATTGGAACTAGTACTTACGAAACACCGGAAGAGTTTGTAAAAGCTGTAAACTCTATGTCCAAAGAAGCATTAATGAAATCTAATCTTTCATTTACAATTAATGATAATCAAGAATTATCTGATGCTCTTAATGACTATGTAGTTAAAAAAATGTTAGGTCAAGAACAAGAATCATTTAAAATAGAAAATTATGCCAATACGGAGCAAAGCACAACACCGGTATCTAGCAATCAACAAACCGAATCTACTGAAGAAGTGGCAGAAGGAGTACCCGGTCCAATACAAGAATCTACCCAAGAGAGTCAAGAAAAAGAAGAAGTAACTACAGATGTAGTTGTTGCTCCAACAACTGAAGAACAAACCGAAGACCAAGATGTTTTTAATCAACAGGTTCAAGAAATGGAAGATGCTTTAGACAATCCTGAATCTAAAGTAGATTTTAGACTTAAAGATGAAAACAAAGTAGAACCTGATAGAGATGAGGTAGAGGCGATTACACAAAGAATAAATCTTTTAGATAGCGACAATGTAAATACTAAAATTGAGACTGAAGAAAGTAATGTTAAGTTAGATGTACAAGAGTTAAACAATAGAACAGATACAGACTTACAAGTAACTTCTATAGAACTTGTTGATGGTATACCTACAGCGTTTACTATATCTGACCAACTTACTACAGGTAATGTGGTTAATCCAAACACAGGTACAACTATTGATAATTTAAAAGGGTCAATAGGTTTTAATGGTACTACAGGAAATGAACAAGCAGCTTGGGCAGGAACGACAAAATCCAAAGCAGAACAAATGTTGCAAAATGCTGAATTTATTTATCAAGCTAACAAACCAAAAATAGATGAGTTTTGGGCTAACAATCCTCAGTACAATGGACTAGTTCCTGTTAATGTTGTTAAGATGGCTGAAAGCGGAATTATTTCTAATGAAGCTATGTTTAGAATATTAGCTGATAATTTAACAAAGATACCTGAAGAAAACAAAGTAAAAGCTTTGGAAGCTTTGAAGACAGAAATTATAAACCGAAGAGATAAAGCGAAAAAATTAAAACAGAAACCTTTTAATGATATAATTTCATTGTTAGAAGGAAAAGATATTCAATCTATAGATGATGTAGTTGCTCCTGAATTTGTACAAAAATTAGGACTTGGAGCTAGAGTTAATCTTATGAATATTATAGGATACGGAACACCTAATAAACCCGGACAAACTAAAAAAGCAGGTGCTGTTTCTGAACTTTCATCTGTTACTACAGCATTGCTAGAAAACCAAGATGTAAGTGCTAGAGAGCTACTTAACATTGCAAGTATTGCTGAAATAATTACTGACAAACAAATGAAAGATGTTCCTGAAGGAAGTATCGTTGCTATAGTTGGTGTAGATGTTTTAAATCCGGGAGTAGTAGAAACAACACATCCAAATTATAAATATGGTGTAAGAGGAAAATCTATGGGTGTCTTGACAAACCCTGTTTCTATGGAGAAAGCTTATCCTGTAGCGTATAAAAAAGCTATGGGTAGTTTAATTGAAAAAGAATCACAAGGTAAAAAAGTTACAGGTAAACAATTAAGAACTAATCAAACAGGATTAGGAATTGGTATACCATCTAAAGATTATATTGGAGCTAAAGCAGGTTCTCAAAGTAATATAAATAAGTTAAACAACTTTTTAAATATATCTTTTCCCGGAACAACAATTTATACTGATTCAGAAACATTTAAAATTGTAATGAATACTGAGGGTGTTATGAAATACTCTAAAGGTAAACAAACTGTTTACGGTGTTACAGTAAATGGAGATATTTATATAAACCCTGATGTACACAATAGTGAGAGTGAATTGTTTAATACATCTATTCATGAAATGGGTCATGTATGGACTGATTATATACAAACATCTAAAAAAGGTAAAGTATTATATAAAAGAGGTACAGACTTAGTTAAAAAAACTTCTGAATATCAAAGACAATTAAAGAAGTTTGATGGTAATGAGAAGAAAGCTGTAGATGAAACAATGGCTATTTTGATTGGTAACAAAGGAGAAACTATTGCTAATGCTACATTACAATCTAAATTTCAAGAGTGGTTGTTAGGAATGTGGAAGTATATAAAAGAATCTTTTAAAATGTCTGAAGAATATACTGAGGCAGAAATTCAAGATATAACTTTAGATGAATTTATTGGAAGTGCATTAGCAGATATATTTAGCGGTAAGAAAATAGAACTAACAGATGTACAACAGAAACAATTAAAAAATCCTGAAGCAATGTTTAAACAAGGCATGTCTTCAGAATCAATGGTTGTTAGGGGTAGAGAGTTAGCTATGCCTGATAATGTTATAGCTGAGGTATTGAGAAAAAGAAATGGTTTAAAGGATGCAGAAATTGTGGCTATGTTAAGCACATCAGTTCCTACAGCATTTACTAATGTAAAAGGCGGTATTAATGTAGGAGAACAAATATATAATGCAGTAGAAGAACAAAGACAGAAGCGGTTTGATAAATTACCTAAATTTAAAAAGGATGTTTTAATTTCTGAAGATGGAGGTAAAACTTTTTCTAAAGTTAAAGAAGATACTAATAGTTTAAAAATTAGAAAAGAAGAAAGAGCAGCTAGAAAAAAAGATTTAGAAAATAATAAGTTATTTAAAGAACAACCTGTTATCAATCAAAAACAAATGATAGCGGCTTATGATGCTATGTTAGGAACTAAAGCTAACAAAGAAGTACAACAAGAA
>TARA_R110002049_G_scaffold36447_5_pt1 | contig 31533 bp, 53 predicted proteins | sample TARA_R110002049 | Tara Oceans TARA_R110002049 (sample SAMEA4396941) | marine metagenome | biome: Polar Biome; feature: [SRF] surface water layer (ENVO:00010504); material: water (ENVO:00002006), including particulate matter (ENVO:01000060) such as... | depth 5 m
TTCCAAGTAAATATCAAACATTGTCTCTCTCAAATGAGTGAGAAGTGTTTGAGAATTACATCACACTCACACATAAGGATTGTCTCGTAAATCTAGCACTTAAACCTACTTCGGTAGCAGAGGGTGTTAGTTGACCTTGTGGGAATTAGGGGTTTTTACAGTAATAAGAACCGAGTAAATGATTTGTTTATCCTTAGCGGGATTGCAAATTACACCACTCAGAAGAAGATGCAGAAGTTTGCATTAGAAGAACCAAACCAAACAGTTGAGATTCAAACAACTGAATTACAAGTAGCGAAAAATGACCTTCGGGTAGTGAAGTAGCAAACGTCTTTCAAGTGCGAATTAATTCTTAGTAGGATTGGGAAATCTAAAAAATGCTTTCTTTGGAAAAGGTATTTCCGAGGAACTAAGCGCAATAATGATGAAAGCAATTTTAGTCATGGTCTTTCGGGATTGTGCATTTGTAAGTAATATTAGTAGTCGGCATAAGCAGTGAAACATCATTAGTAACATTTGACAATTGTTATTATACCACCTTCGTGTAAAGCGGCATAGCACGTTTTTTCTTTCCCCTTTCAAACTCAAAACAAAACACTTTCGGGGCTTACCCGACTTTGGGGCATACTACTGTTTAGCCATAGTAGTATGTCCCTTCACACTCAACACGTTCTCTAAAACAAGAGAACATACTGAGTTAGGTTTTAGATAATAATAAATTGGATAAATTCGTTTCGTTCTGTAACGTGTTGGCATCTCCTATCTAGTCGTGTGGTGCGACCCAATTTTCCTAACTATCCCATTCCCAAATATAACAATAAAAAAAGAGGAAATAAAAATGAAAATAAAAGGAACAAATGAACAAGAAGAAATATGGAAAGAAATGACTTACGGTGATTCTCACATGATGGTCTATGCAGGTGCAGGTACGGGTAAAACCTTTACAATTGTAAATGGTGCTGAACACGTTGTTGGTAGAAAATGCTTTTTAGCATTTAACAAGGCTATCGCAACAGAATTAGCAAACCAACTGCCCGATGATTGTGAAGCAAAAACGTTTCACAGTTTAGGACTATCTGCAATTAAATCAGAACGTAGAGATTGTAAAATTGACAACAAGAAAACCTACAAGATTTTAGATAACTTACTTGGTAAGAAATATAAATCTAAGTCTCAACTAGTTAAATTAGTTAGTCTGATTAAATCATCAATGGTAGAGTGGGATGACCGAGAATCAATTATCTCAATCATGCAAGAATATAACATCGAATTTGATGGTGTATTAGAAATGAATAATGCTTTGAAATACTTACCTACAATTAAGAACAATTGTATGGATTTATCAGTAGTTGACTTCGATGATATGATTTGGCTACCTGTTGAATTAGATATGAATGTCAAACATTACGATGTAGTCTTTGTTGATGAAGCACAAGATTTCAATGAAGTCCAAAGACAATTAATTTTGAAGACCTGTAATGGTGGACGAATGATTGTAGTTGGAGACCCGAAGCAAGCAATCTATGGATTTAGAGGTGCTGATTCAGCATCAATGAAATTATTCCAAGATACATTATCACAATCTCCTAGAGGTGTAAAAGAGTTTACTCTTAGCATTACATGGAGATGTCCTAAAACAGTAGTTGCAGAAGCAAATCGTTTCTTTAGTGATTACTCATGTAGAGAAGATGCAGAAGATGGAGCAGTTAGAGTCGGTGTAGATTTCGAGCCTAAAGTTGGAGATATGGTTCTTTGTAGAACAAACGCTCCACTAATTCAAAACTGCTTTCAACTGATTGCAGAAGGAATCCCTGCCTATGTTTTAGGTAGAGATATTGGTTATAGTTTACAATTGTTAGTTGGTAAGGTAACTAAGAATAATGATATGTTAGTATCTGATTTCCTACCCCTACTCAACAAACACATTGAATACCAAATGGATGTATTTAGAAAAGCAGACAAAGAAAGATTTGTTCAATCTCTTGACGACAAGAGACAATGCATTACTTATCTTACTAGAAATGCAAATACTGTTCAAGGTATTCTCGACAACATCAAAGCAATCTTTGGTGATGGAAAGAAACGTGGTGTTATCTTTGCTACTATTCACAAAGCGAAGGGATTAGAAAAAGATAACATTTGGATTTTAGAGCCTCATCTTATGCCTCATCCTATGGCTAAGTCTGATGCTGATAAACAACAAGAAAGAAATCTATGTTACGTGGCAATCACAAGAGCAAAGAAGACTTTGAATTATGTAGGTGAAAGAATTGGTTAAGTGTGAAGAATGTAATGATACAGGTTTGGTTGCAATACAACTCCCCGAAGGAGGTATTGTAGCCGAACCTTGCTTACCTTGTAATATGAAAGATTATGTTGAATATATTGATTCATTAGATTTCTTTGATAAACATGGTATTAATGAAGAAGGAGTTGACATAGAATGAACATATTTATTTTATCAGAAGATGCAGAAGAATGTGCTAAGATGATGTGTGATAAACACGTTGTTAAAATGCCAACAGAAAGTTTACAGATGTTATCAACAATAGCAGACCATTTTGGATATGAAAATGTTCCATTCAAACCTGTAATGTTGAATCATCCTTGCACTATTTGGGCTAGAGAAAGTCAACAAAACTTCTCTTTCCTGTTAACACACACGGCGGCATTATGTGCTGAATATACTGTCAGATATGGAAAGAAACATAAGGTTCAAACATTGTTATTACAACATAATGACCTTTGGGATAATGTTATCAGAGATTTACCCGACATTGGTCTAACTCCTTTCGCAATAGCAATATCAGAAGATATGAATTGCAGAAAGATAGAAAATTTCAATGATTTGTCGGCAGTAGAAAAATATCGCCATTACTATTTAGAAGATAAGTGGAAATTAGGACATTGGAAAACTAGTCCTCCGTTTTGGTGGCCTGAAAACCATACCGAATTGAAAACAAAAGAGAGAAAGCAAGTTTATGCAGATATGCTTGCAGATTTTAGGAGGATTAGAGATGCGCTTTAAGAGTGTTAAACACGCAGAATATGAAATAATAAGAGCAATATTACACAACCCTAACAATGAAAACTTCATTGTTTCTATTCATAAAGTTAGAGAAAAGGGTGTTCCCGAAGGTGATAAAGTAGCAGACAAACGTTTTACTAAAGCGGCTTCCAATATAATTTCTATATTGAGAAACCTTCAAGGTAGTAGGTTATCATCACTACCCGAAGGTCATATGGACTATGGCCTAACAATTAAAGAAATGATAAGTGAAAATGTAAGGAGGAATAAGAAATGAATATAATAGTAGAAAAGTGTATTACTTGTGGAAGAATTAGAAAGATTTGGAGCAACGAAAATGGTTTCCAGTGTAAGAAATGTTTTGACCCTAAACCTACTCGGAGTGATTGAGTTGACAATTATGGTTGAAGATTTCAGTAAAAAACACTATGCAAGATTTACCAATGGTGTTGTCTGTATAGATGACGTTCAAGCATTTACTTGGAGTAAATTAAAACCTTCTGAGGATTTAACTAAGTTTATCTATCCCACTACTAAATCAGGAGATATATATAAAATAGTTATTTTCCTCAAAGGAGGACAGAATTTTATAACAGCAACAAGTCCTAAGAATCTAACAAAGGTCATTAATAGATTCAAAGAACAAAAAACCCTTCTTGGAGAAGATGAACTATGGGAAGAGGAATGACCGAAGAATTAATAGAAAATCTAGAAGCAATGAAACACCACTACAATAAATTAGTGGAGGCTTATGAAAAACTCCCTCATCTATCCATGATGAGGAGAGTAATTCTAGATGATGCACTTACAGTAATAGGTGCAACAATGGATGGTGTAGTCAATGAATTAAAAGACTACACTGATATGTATAAGGAAGAATAAAAATGAACATAGAAGAAAGAAAAAACGAAAATAGAGAATTAAGAAGGAACGCCCCAATACCTGATGAGGTTGAGGATTTGAGAGGTATTACTTGGAGAAATAAATATAACTCCTCTGTAATTACTATCACACAAAGCACAACTACTGATACAGGTAATGTGTTTTGGTTAGCAGATGTAGGAGGAGTTTATTCTACACGCGATATAAACAATCATTGGGTTAGATTAGAAGAAGAGGAATATTGGGTTAGTTTAGAAGAAGAGGAATAAATATGGAAAGAAATGTAGAATTTAGAATGGTAAATGATAATGAGATGCCACCGTTAGTAATAACGATGAATGATGACGATGAAGTTAAGGTTGTATTAAATCAAAACAATTTAATTTGGTTATCATTGAATCGTAAAACTATTGGTGGATTGCCCGAAGCATTGTATAAGAATATAGATATGTTATTAGACGGTTTCCTTAGAGAACAACGTCAAAACGAGAGGATGGAATAATGGCTACTTACAGTAGATTAACAGATAAGTTACTAGCATTATCAAACTCTAATGATTATGAAGAGGCCAAAAAAGAATGGAGAATTACAGGAAATGTTTGGAAACATGGAATTAATGAAGAATCGAGACTTGGTTTTAGAGTAAGAGACCATGTTTCGGGACATCCAAACGCTTGTCTTTGTGGACATAAAATAGTTTATCATTTTGAAATTGAGAACACTGAAAATCAAACTAAAGAAATAGTAGGTTCAACCTGTATTAACAATTGGATGGTTCTTCGACATATGGAAGAAAAATTAAAAATAGACAGGAGAACTATTACAGATAAAATGATTGAAGAGTGGAAAGCAAATGCAGTTCATGCTCTAATTAAAGACGCTTGGTGGGAAGAAAATGGTGAAGAGTTTACTAATACATTTGATGAAATTAAAGAACTAGATTTGAGAATAAATGTCAAGAAAACAGGTAAAACATATTGGGAAGAATCTGTTAAAGATTACAGGCCTGAAACTTTTATTCGTAAGAGTAGCAATGGTTTGTATGGAACTCCTACCTATGAAATGGCTTCTATTGTTTGGAGATGGAATCATCCTGACAATCCTAGAAGACAAAGAGATAGTAAAAGAGGAACACCAAATGATAAACTTATGGAGGATTTAGTTTTATTTAAAATCAATATGCAAAAACACTTGGATATTGTAAACAGAATAGACTCTATTGATTCGAATAGAATAATTCATTTGGGTAATGTTGATTCATATATCACTAGGAAATTGGTTACAGTAAATGATAATGATTTAGACCAACAGAAATTCCTACAAGGCTGTAAAGTCTTTGGTATTAGACCATTCACTACGGGTGAAGCAGTAAATAGTTGGGAAAGAAGATTTCTAAGAGACATGAGAAGACGGGTTGTAAGGTTGGAATTACCCTCACCTAAACAATGCGATAGTCTTATTAATATCTTACATAGACGTAATGATATACTCTTGGAGAGTAAGTCGGAGGAATAAACATGGCAAAGAAAAGTAAAAAAATTGAAGAAGTAACAGAAGATGTGGCGGAGCAAACGCCTGTAAACACATTGCAAGAAGATTTCAACCGTCTTCTAGAATATGCTAAAGGGTTAGAAGGAACAATCCAAGCATTCAGACAGAAGGTTGAAGTTTACGAAGCAATGCAAATACAACTCCTTGGTGATAAAAGGGAATTGAAATCCTATGTATCATCATTAGAGAACACGCTTAATCAAGCGAGACAATCAACACAGTCTTGAACATAGTTGAACCAAAAAAAAAAAGGAAGTAATAAAAATGAAATTGAGAATAATGAACGAAAGAGGACATACAGAATTAGATGTTACGACATCTGAAATGATTGAACAGATAGCAGAACACCCAACTCATTGGGTTTATGTTGATAACGACATGGTTAGCCGTGAATCTATTAACGACATAAACTGGAATGAAGTTGAAACTGTTAACTTAGTTCAAGCAATTGTTGGCGGAAACCAATAATTCTGTCAAAGCAATCTGCTTACCATAGATATAAAATCTATCGGTAATTACTATATGGTATTCACTACTGTAAAGTATTCCTAGTAACGGGAGACGTTATCAAACGGGTGCGAAGCCCGTTAAAAAAAACAAGATGGGATAAAAATGAAATGCAGAATATGCAAACAGAAGTTAGGAAGAAGAAATCACACTTCTAGAAAAAACACAACCACAAATCTGTGTTTTTCTTGTGTTAGAAACCCTCCACTCGAAGAAAGGTGTAATGGAATAACACGACTAGGTGAAAAGTGTAAATTAATAAAAAGAAAAAATAGTGATTACTGTAAGATTCATAGTAATCAAGAAAAAAATCAGATTCAAATGAATAAAATAATTAAAGGAGAAAATAAAAATGAAAATAAAATATATAATACCGACAGTAGGTGATGGTGGAAATCAAATAACATCAAGTCTATTGTTAAGAATTGAAAGCAAAAACAAAAAGATATTTCGCTCTCTATTTGAGAGAAATATAAACCGAACTAAGAGTGCCGTGATTGCCAAAAAAATGGGTTTAGACTCATACAGACATTTGCCTAACTCAGACAAAGTTTATTATTATAAAACAAAAAATCTAAATTCTTTTGGTGAAAGAATTGTTACTTGTAGGAGAACCCACATGGATACTTCAATAGTTGGAGTTGACCCCGTTTTAGATTCTCTCAGTAAGAAGGTTGAGGAAGTTCTTTTTCCGCATAAACTTTATGATGATAAAAAAGAGAATTTTATGAATACTATATCTTTCAAATATTACAACGGACAAACCAAAATATTCTATGGTAGAACAAATAAAAGATATTACATTAACGGTCTACCTAGAAACAAGGCAGATGTAGTTAAAGCAATTAGTAAAATAATTCTTAGGGCGGCATTATCAAAATGTTCGAGACAGTTAACAACTTATGTATTAAAAGTTACTACCTTTCCTCATAACGTTTTGTATGCTTTGGAAAACAGAACACCCTACCATTTCCATCATCAGTTAAGAGAAACAGAAGTTGTTATCAATACCAAATTAATCAGCGATACTGAATGTGTATTAGAAATATCTGATAGTATTTGGGGTGTTCTTTCTACTAAAGAATTAAGCACTTTCATTGATTACTTTAAGTTCGGTAAGAAGCGAAGTAAGAAATGGAATGTTGGTGTTACTAACGAGTTCCTTTGGGAACAAACAATGGGTAGCAAACCAAGTGCAACTGAATTAGAGAAAATGACACAGTGGTTATTGCAACATAGAACTTCTGATATTGTTGAAGATAGAGCGACCAAATTACTGTTCGATATTGCGGCGGAAACACCGGAAATTGATTTTGTTCAATTTAAAAATCCTAAGAACAAAGCATTGTTTGTTCACGGTAAGTATTGTGATTGGGTAGTTGCCTATACAGGAAGCGGTATGAAAAGAGGAAATCAAGATGTAAGCACTCATCAAGTAATAGGATTTAGTCAAGAGAAAGGCAACTGGCATGGAATGAAACTTTCAGGTTCAATTTGTATTGACAATGTTTCTAAGGGTGCTAGTATCGGAGACCAACTAACAGCGAGGGCATTAGCATTGGTAAACGAAGAGATAGCGGCACACCATCTATACACAATTAAACCACTAATAACCCCTCAATTGAGAGATGGAAGTAAAGTTATGGCTAGGTTAGATAGAAGTAAATTGAACCATTGGAGTCAATTAAAGTGTAATGAATATTTACACAAGAAATCATTAAAGGAGAATAAATAAATGAAAATATGTAATAAATGTAAAAAAGAATTAGGAGACCTTCGGGTTGAAGACGGCGAGTGTTGTAGAATAGTGGTGATGAAATGAACTGTTCAGAATGTAATTCTATTACTACAACCTTCGATGAAAGAATGGGTGAAACTATTTGTGATGATTGTGGTTTAATATTATCTGTAAATATCTTTGAAGAAAAGCGAGGGAGAAGGAATAACAGTGGTAGTGTGTTATCAGACCCCGACTACAATGGTTTAGGTTCAATGATAGTGAGGTCGGATGTTGACGACAAAAAGTCGTTTTCATTGTTCGAGCAACATAATAGAACTATCTATGACTCTTCATCTAAAAAGTTCAGACTGTCTGCTAGTATATTCTTATCATATTATAATGGTAAAGATTTACTACAAGAAGCAACTAAAAAATTCATAATTATGAAAGAAGAACATTTGATTAGAAGTTTACCGATAGAAAACGTGGCCGCCGGATTAGTTTACTATATCCTAAAGGATAGGGGTTTTTCTGTTTCTTTGAAAGAATTTTCAAGGCAGACTAAAATACCTGTTAAGAATATAGTAAGAACTTCTAAGAGAGCGAAGAAAAAATTCGGTTGTACTGATTTTGATTTCACAAATATAGATAATATAATAACTGAAACAATAGAACGTATTCGTGTTAGACAACAAGTTACCGTTAGAAGATTTAACAGTACTCATATTAACACACCCGAAGGCTATCAACTATTCAAAAACAATAGAAGTACCTTTGAAGATATTCAAGGAGATTTAAGGCGCGATTGTTATAGGTTTGCCGAATATGTCAAAAGGTGTTATGACTTATTCGATGAAACACTAAGTAAAAGCGATATAATAGCATCAATGTGGGTTGTATCTCAAATTCACAATTCACAGAGTATTAGCACTGCGGCACTATCGGAATGTGGTGGGTTTAGTCAAGTAACTATAAGAGAAAAGAGAAGAAGAATCTGTTCCAATTTAAAATTGGAAGCAGATAAAATTAAGTTATACACTATTGATAACATAATAGATGGAGTAAGATAAAATGATAAGAAGAAAAATAACAATGAAAACAACAACCGGAAGAACAACGATAGATGTAAATTATTGCACTGCTTTCTCTATAAGAGAGGTGGCTAAAAAAGGAGTATTGTCTAAGGCTAAGTATGAATTAGATATACATATGCAAAGCGGTACTATATTTACAGCAGAAGCAGAAGATAAAGAACTGTTAGTCTTTACAACCCTATGGGAAACTAAACATGAACATAATTTATCTGTAATAGAATTAAAGGAGGAATTAGAATGAAAATGAAGAAATTAAAACAAAGAAAATTATTGATAATTGGAGCAGGTGGAATAGGTAGTTACCTAGCATCTTTCCTAGAAAGAATTAGTGAAAGAAGACAAGCACTGTATGACATCACAATTTATGATGATGATAAAGTTGAAGAAAAGAACTTATCTTATCAGAACTTTAACGTTGAAGATATAGGTAAATCTAAAGTTAGAGTACTAGGAAACAAGATTGGGATACAATCTGCAATAACAGACAAAAGAGAACACCAAGTTCTTACTGCTAAACAGTTAACTGAAAAGAAATATGATTTAGTAGTTTGTTGTGTAGATAACTTAGCGGCTAGAAGACTTCTATACAAAACAGGACACGGTGAAGATAGTCCGGTAAAGTGGTTAGACCTTAGAGCGCAAGGTAGGAATGGAGTATTAATTTCTTACAAAGTTAATCCTATATTAATACCGGATTTACTTGTCGGCGCGGAAGGTTCATTCAGTTGTCAAGGCGGAGATTGGGATGGTTCTGCTAAAGATATTAGTAGTATGCACATTGCCATTGCAGGTATTGCAACCCAATGGATTCAACGTTGGTTTAACGATAACAATGATGTAACAGATAAAATGGTGGTGAATGTTTGAGTAGTGAAGAGGATTCTGAAATAGATGATTTAGTAGAAGAAGATGTGGGGAATATAATGAATGTTATTTCGACAGATGGTTTTTACATACAAGCAGAAGTAGTGAAAGTAGTATGTCCCGCTTGCCTAGAAGAATTTCTAGGAACTAAAAGACACGCGGGCGGTTTCATAGCCGGACATAGAGCATTCCATGAGTTTGAAAACTCACAGGATTCCATAGTAGAACAAATGGGAGGAATATAAATGAAAGAAGAAATAAAAGAAGAAATAAATAATGAAGAAAATGAAAAAGCAATGAAGGATTTTGATTGGAAAGAACACATTAGAAGTGTCTACCGAGATATGTCTAATAGTGAAGGCGGTGTTAATTTTATTAGACCGTGTGCAGATACAGAAATGTTTTTATCTGCTATTTGGAAAATGTCTGATGAAGTATTAGAAGGCATGGAAGTGCAAGTAGTAATAGACGACAAGGATGATTTGTATATCAGTAGCGGCACACCCGCTTTTGTATCCTTTCAAGGACATGAAGATGAATTAGTAAATGGTGCGCCTATGAGAATACCGATTAAGAGTTGGATTCATACTCATCCTTTTGGAGAAGCATATCTAAGCAGTACTGATTGGAGAACTGTTAATACATGGAAACCTATGATGAAGAGTGCAGTAGTGCTTGGAGATAATCAATACCTTGCTGTTAACATGAACAATGCACAATACGAAGAGGGAGTTTTCTCAGCAAAGAAAGTTTTCTATGGTTTACTGCAACAAACAGTTTTTGATGATATAGAACCTACAATGGATGGTGATGAATAAATGGAGAATAAAGAATTAGTTGAATATTCAAACAACGTTGCTAAGGCAGTAAAGTCTCTAGTTAAAGATAACAAGGAACTATTAGATTTAGTATGTTACATGAGAAAGTTATTAGATGAATGTCTTCACGAAAATAGTGAAGGAGACTTAGTTATGTTAACTAATGACGATAAGAAATTATCTAGAGCCTTTGAAATTATGATGTTAGTCCAACATGAAAAAGACTTAGCAAAGGAAAAGAAAGTAGAACTTCAAGGATTAGGTGCGTTTAAATGAATGAAGAAAATAGCAGACAAACAACATTGAAAGAATTTGGATTAGTATTTTTGGTAGCAGTAATGTTATCAGGATGTGCGGGAGAAATTATTCCCGACCCTCCTTCGGATGATGATAGAGTTATTCCTAACTCTTCTACATTAGAAGGTTCATTTACGGTATTAGTTGGAGACAACAATTCAACTACTCCTGTAATTGTATTGGGTAATTCAACAACATGGTTAGAAGTAATCAGTTGTAATTATACTGCAACACATCTAAGTTTTACAGTGGATAATAATACTGTATCTTTCCATAACTATACCTTTGAAGTTGGAGGTTATGTTTCACAAGGAAACACAGTTTGGTCTAATGGCTACGCACCATCAATCGGTTCAGTAGAATTATACTTCTCGGATTTTACATATGATATAACAATTAACTATACTATTACATATAGAGAATGGAGAGGAACAGAATGACCTGTAACTACTGTAACAATGTAGAATATAGATTCGGTTTTTGTTACGAATGTTTTTGTAGGGAAAAGGGTTACTGATGGGAAATCATAAGGCGGTTACTATTCAGTTCCCTGCCCCACTACCTGCTGAAATACTATGTCCTATTTGTGAAGGAAACAAATGTAAAGTTTGTGACATGACAGGTAAGATGAAGTTAGTAGTTGACGCTAAAGTTCCAATACAAAGAAACCTAATAGTAAAGTATGTTTCCAATAACCTAGAACAAATAGCATTAGAGTTATCTAGAAACTATGGACTAGTGCCGGAAGTAAATACGGAAGAAGTATTTGAGTGTAATGAAAAAAGGCAGTATGAGATTGTAAAGATAAGTAGTTTAGGTGGGGTGATTTGGATAGCAAATAGATTAGATGATTTAGAATCACCTAGATATTTTACCACACTTAAGGAACTTACTAGATTTAAGGAAGGTTGGTTTACATGAATAGCGAAGTGAAATATTTGTATGTAGAGAATAACATTGATGAGGGCATGGATAATTGTTTCAATTGTGCTTTTGAAACAGTTGAAGAATATCTTGTTGAAAATTCAGATATAGAAGAACACAAATCAACAGTTATTAGTTGTAATGAGTGTGGTGCTTTGTGGAATAACATCACCCGCCGAGCCATAGCCGAGAGAGCGAGAGCATACATGAAACATACCCGTGTATTGCTACTAAAGTTGAAACAGTTGAGAGAGATAATCGATGAGTGATGATATGGATATTATAGCGAGAGTTCCCCGTAACGCTACAACCGAATTACTAATCAAAACCGGAGAGTTTTGGAAGGTAGAAGTCGTAGATGTTAGATGGTATTCAGATGGTAAACCCACTCGCAAGGGAGTTAGAATAAATATGGAAGAATTACCTACGTTAATTAAAGCGTTGGAAAAAATAAACAATAAAAATGAGGCGAACAAGGATGACACTAATTAGATTTGCAAGAATGTGTGAAGCACTAGAACTACAAGATAGTACAAAAAACAAAATTAAGATTATAGATGAATCTCTTAGTTCGTTTTCCAATCCTAAAATTGTTATAGATATTCTTAGTCTTAATCTAGAAGTTAATTCTATCGGAAATAAAAGAGCAATAACTTGGATAGCCAACGCATTAGAATTATTTGATGAAGAAGTAAAGGCCGAAGAAGAAATTTGGGGAGACATAGGAGAAGGAATGTATCAGTTTTTACCTAACGGAAAGGAAAGCAATTACACCATTAAACAATTATATTCTCTATTAACATTAGATTGTTCTAGTATAAATAGCGATTCTTATACTATTTTTGCTGAATCTATTAATAATATGTCAAATTTAGAACTGAAATGGTTTATTCGGTATTGGTTGAGGACACCTAGGAATAATATTTCTAATTCAACGGTTGTTAAGGCAGTTAAGAGAAGATTTCCTAATAAAAAAGTGGATTATTTATCAACGATACAATCTATATCAACAGTTTTTCACTATTTAGAAAACGATATAGAACCACCGACCTCTATTCAAACAGGAATGTTTCTAAAACCCGCATTGGCTAAGACTTATAATAATAATTTACCTAAAAAATATATTTTAGATATAAAGTATGACGGTAATAGATACCAAATACATAAAAATAAATCCGAAGTAATAATTTTTAACAGAAAAGGTAAGGTTGTTTCCAATCAGTTCCCCGATGTAGTTGAACAGGTTAAAAAATTTAACGCTAATACTTGCATTTTAGATACTGAGATATATCCGGTCATCAAAATTGGCAGTATAGAACCCGCACCACATAAGAAAATGGCCGCTAGGGTTCATGCTAAGGATAAGCAAGAAGCCATGCTTAAATGCCCTGTTAAAATGGTTATATTTGATGTAATACAATACATGGGAGAGTTGTTGATAGACCAACCATATGCACTTAGACTATCTCATCTAAGAGATTTCCCAATAGAGAATAGAGTTTGGAATTTTGCAGAAGAAGTATCTATTGAAGCCGCATATAATACTGCCATAAATCGTGGCTATGAGGGTATTATGATAAAAGATTTAGATGCTAAATATAGAAGTGGTAGAAGTAATAATATTCTGAAACATAAACCTGCAAGAATAGAATTAGATTTAGTAATAAGTTCTGCTAAATACGGAGAAGGAAGGAGAGCAGGTTTGTTTGGTTCTTTTGGTATATCAGCCAAGACTGAAAATGGTTATCAAAGTGTAGGTAATGTTGGTAGTGGTTTATCAGATGGGGATTTACTGTATCTAACAACAGAACTTAAAAAAATAATTGATAAGTATTCTTCTGATGTTTTCTATGTTTTACCTAGAATTGTATTAGAAGTAAGATGTGATTTAATATCGCAAGATTCAGATGGTAATTATGGCTTGAGATTTCCTAGAGTAGTTAGAATCAGGAATGACAAACACCCCTACAATTGCAATACGATGGACGATATTAAAAATATGATATAGAAAATGTGATAGGTAAAATATTAATTACCTATTGCTTAAGGGGTTAATATGTTAGACCGCAAAATTGTACTCGGTGTTTGTTCTGTAATAGCAAAACCAACAGTATCAGTTATCAAAGCGGAAAGATATAGTTTAGGTTATAGAGTAAAATTATCAATAGTCTTTAGGAGTAACGGTGGAAGATTACAGGCACTACACCGTTGCTTCTTACAAAATAATATTCAAAGTAAATATAAAATATCTGAGTCTAAAAATAGACAAAGACCTATATTAACAATAAGTAAGTTAGAAGATATTGACAGATTTATGAAGACGTATGATATGTCTTCTGTATCTTTTGACAACAATTGGGATGTCTTTAAAGAAGTTAAGGACATAGTAGATACTAACCAACACAAGACGATGAAGGGTCTTGATGAAATACTAGAATTGAAGGGGTATCTAATATGAAAAAGAAAGAAGAAATGTGTCCTAGATGTGAGTTAAGACCCACTAAAAATGGTAAACACATTTGTGAAATGTGCAACCTTTCAATTCTAGAAAACAAACCTGTTGATTCAATCGACGATACAGAAATATTAGGATACCACATACATCAAATTCTTTGGGAAGGATGTCAAGATTGTGGTAATAATAATTTTCACTGTGATGCAGGTGTTGTAGAAGAAAATGATTTAACGTGGTATATAATACAAGTTCAATGTCAAGAATGTGATATTAACTATGAACAAATAATGGAAGTGAGAATGAATGAGTCTAATAAAAATAAGCAAAGAACACATGAAGAGTAAACCAATAGTAGTATTAGGAAATACATCTATGGATAAGATGAAAAGAGCAAAGTCTTTTGTTTCAGATAGTCCAATAGTTATGTATGCAAACGAATATGACATTACCGATAACTTTAGTATCCCTAAAGATGTAGGTATTATCATAGACGAAATGCACTATAAGCCCAATACTGATTTAATAAGAAGAACTGTATTAGAATATGCAGGTCAAGTTGTATTAATTACAGATAGTAAAAAAGCAGTAGCGACTTCTTTGTATAACTTATGCGATATGAAAAGACCGACAGAAAAGTTAGATGTTCTAAACATATCACCTAGAGCAGATGAACCTATCAATTATGATTTAGATATGTTTACTTTAGTTAGAGAATACTTAACTAATAGAGATAGAGATGATGTTGCTACTAAATTAAGGATGAACAAACCCGCAGATAATCAAATACTATCTTGGATTATACCAAATATAAACCCAAACAAAATAGCATTCATTGATAATAATGTGAAAAGACGTTGGGACAGTTCTTACTTTTATGAGTTATTAGCATATTCTCATAATGGTAAACTAAGTGCTAAGATGGTAATGCCTTCTAGAAGAAAATATTCTAAGTTAGGTAGTATTGCTAGTAGACTAGGACTAAGAAGACACGAAACTTATCTTCTCAATGATTTATTGAAAGATGATAAGTTCAAAAAATATGCAATGACTAAGTTAGATAATTCAGAATGTAGATTATTAAAACTTGGAGAGAAAAGAAAAAGAGAAGTTAGCGTATTCAAACCTCCAACTCCAACATTGGATAGGTGGTTATGATGGCAGGTAGTGTCAAACATCACTTTAGAAAAATAGCATTACATGAATATGGTAAGGAACGTCCTAACTGTTCTTTATCGTTCAAAGAAATAATGATATTTATTAATACATATAAAAATCAGTCAGGTAAAACTCATCGTCATGTGAATACTAATTCACAAGTAATAGGTAATTTAATGAGAGCAATGCCTGAATATAGAATGGTAAAAAGAGGATATTGGATTTACACTCCAAAGAATAAAGAAGAGGAATAAAAATGAGAAAACAATTAAATGATAAAAAATATAAAAGAAGAATGGATAAAATGTTAGACTTGTTAGAGAAACAAAATGAACTGTTTCTAAAACTATTTAACGAATTAAAAGGAGAGGAAGAGTAATGAAAACTAAAGATGGTTTTGATGTTTTACAATGTGTTATTTGTCTAAAGAACATAGAACATAAAATGTTATTTGGTAAAGTTTTTACTATGCTTGGAAACAATGCCGCACCAATTGCAGAAGGAAGATGTTGTGATTTCTGTGATTGTGTAATAGTAATACCTTCTAGGATAGGAGACCTGTTTGACAATCCTATTGATGTTATTACTTACGGTCTAAGAACCTATAAAGAAAGAATGGCTAAAGATAAAGCCAATGGAATTACAACTAAAAGTTTGAAACAGAGGGCGATACAATGAAAAAAGATAGAACATATTATACAATAGCAATGAGATATACAACAGAAACAGGAGAACCTTGTAATCCTCCGCCTCACATTATGGAAAGATTAGCAATGACTATGAGTGCTTTACATGAAATTGGTTTTGCTATGGACGTAATATACGGTCAGGCTACTGATAAAACGTTTATTAAAATGGATAAGGAGATGAATGAAGATGCCTAATCCTAACGGTGGTAAATGGGCTGATTTAACTAGTGATGAATATTATAGAATGAGTGATAAAAATAAAGCAAGGTATCATAAAGGTATGCACGATTTATATGCTAGACAGATTAAACTAGCAGTTGAACCAAGAAAGGCAGGTCAAGCCCCACCTGCAACAGATGAACAAATTAGAGAACTTAGAGAGTTAAGTAGGTTTCATTCTAGACAAAGACTTAGGATAACTAGATATAGACATAAAAACAAACCATATTTGACAGACTATTATTCTTTTGAAGAAGAAGATAATAGAATAGTAATAAAACCACAATATGATGCAGTTGATAAAATACCCACTACTACTAAAGAGATGTATGGTTATTATTCAAGAGATGAGAAACAAAAATATTGGGCTAGGTTGCATCAACAACTTAATGTAGAATATGGAAGAGAACACTCAAAGGTTAATTTAGCCAATAGAATATATAATAGAATGAAAGATAGACCCTACTATACTCCACCATTTGAAGGGGATGAGTTAACTGAAAGGGAGTTTAGAGATTTATATTTTAGAGATGTTAGTGAATATTATGATTTCACAGATAATGAAAAGCGAAATTTTCATCGTAGATTAGCACGTAGAAAGGGAAATGATGGAGATTTAGAAGGTTCTAAATGGCACTTCAAAATGGCTGACAGAGCAACGAATAGTGTAAAGAGACTGCCCACATATCCTACACCCGAAATAGAAAAGGAGACAATATAATGAGCGAATTATGGACTGAAAAATATAGACCAACTAAACTTAGCGATATAATAGGACAGACTAATTTTGTATTAGATGCAGAACATTGGGTTGCTAACAAAGAAATGCCTAACATATTATTATACGGTGTAGCGGGTGTAGGTAAAACTGCCGCCGCTATTTCCTTAGCAAATGGAATACTAGAAGATAATAGAAAGAATAACTTCTTTGAGATTAATGCTTCTGATGATAGAAAGTTAGAGACAGTAAGAAATAGAATCAAAGAGATTGCATCCACTAAAAGAATCGGTGATGTTCCTTTCAAAATTATACTACTCGATGAAATGGATGGTATGACTAAAGATGCACAGAATGCACTAAAGAGAATCATGGAAAGATATTCAGATAATTGTAGATTTATTATTACTTGTAATAATAGACATAAGATTATTAATCCGTTAATGTCAAGATGTGCTAACTATCATTTTGGCCGTCTTAATGTAGTAGACATGAAATACATATTGTCTGATATTCTGTCAAAAGAAGGGATAAATACTCATTCAGAAGAACAATTAGATAAGTTTATTACATATTTACAAGGAGACCTAAGACGAGGGTTGAATGAATTACAGGCATCGTCTGCAAGTAAACGAACCCTTCAATATCAAATAGACATAAACATGAGACCATACTCTGAAATAATGAAAATGATAAATGAAAATAACTATGACAATGCTTTAGAGAAGGTGCATAAATTGATTTACGATTCGACTGATATGAAAACTATATGTATTAATTTACATACAGAAGTTCTTGAAACTGAAAGTGATTCATCATATAAATTCAAAATGCTTCGTATCATTGGTGAAACAGAATATAGAAGTAACAATATGAATCCCAAAGTCTTAGCATCTTGGATGGTAGGGCAGATGATAAAATGATAGAGATACTTATAGGGTTGGTAGGATTGAGAATATTATTTAAAATGTTAGACAGTAATAGAGGGAGAAGAAGATGGTAAAAAAATTCTTTGACTTTAATAAAGATGGAGTTGTTGATAAAGATGACTTCAATCATCTTATACTAAGGTATGAGATAATTGTGGCAGGTGGTGTATTACTAATGGTACTACCTGTATTAAACACAATGGGTTACATTAGTGTAGATTCCAATTTCTTTTGGGTGCTTTGCGGATTAGTAATGGCGGCAGAAGGAATGGTAGAAATAAAATACGAGAGGAAAAAAAGAGGTAATGAAAATGGAAGAAGAAATGAAAAATGAAATAATGAAAGCGGCAGAAATACTCGGTCTATCCGAGGAAGAGGCGTTGAGTAAGTTCGAGGACATATGTTCTAAGAACAATCTTGACGCTTCTAAAGAACCTTTATTGGCTAGAGGTCTTTGGCGACAATACTTTAGTAGTGCTAGAAACATACTAAATCGTGAAAGAACTACAACTAATAATTCAAGCAATTCTTTTTATAAAGATGCGTTTGGTTTCTTTGTATCGTTAAACGATGCAGTAGATATAATGGCTTTGGATAGAGACCGTGTTGTTAAAGAATACAATAGAGATAGCGATTTAACTTACTCTCTTGGTAAAGTAGCAATTTTTGCTGAAACAGCAGACGGAAAATACGAAGGAAGAATGATGAGAGATAACGAAGAAAGAGTAAAAGTTATGGACGAGTTACCTGAAAACAATGTAGTATTAGATAGTGGACTATTCTTAGTTCCTCTAAACACTAATGATGCGGCGTGGAATAAAAAGAACTACGGTAAACCAACTAAGGCTTCTGAGTGGAGAAGAACAGGTGTGTTTGTAGGAGAAGTTGATGGAAGAATGGGAGCATTCGCTTTTAGTTATAAGGGTGAATCCTCACTAACATTTACTCCTAATACTTTTGAGTGGGTTCACTTTAATGCATTCTTTATGAATGAAGACTACACTACTATCTTTGGTGGTAAGTCTAGAACTATGGAGTCTTTAATACTAAACGATGATTTAGCAGAAGAAGACGAAAAGAAAAGAGTTCCATTCGGTTCAATACAAGATATAATTATGGAATACTGTACAGAAAATTACAGCCCATTAGTTGACTTAGAACAGGCTCATAGTAATGCGGCGGCAAGACCATACAAACAACGTTATGTTGTTACTGATGGTACTGTTACTAGTATTAACATGACACCTACTGCTAATGGTAATAGGATAATTAATATTGACGATTTAACTACTGAATTTAATTTCGATAACGATGGTTTCACAGCAACTACTTGTTGGATACCTTCTTCACTAGTAGTAGATTTTGGTATTGGTTCAGAAGTTATTGTAGTGGGTAGAACATCACAAGGCACAGATGACGAAGGCGCATTAAAACCTGTAACGATTAATGTTAGTGGTGTATATGTTATCAATGCTAGAGGCGGTAGTCCTGAACTAATTGAACACGTTGAATCAGAAGAAACAGATTGGTTCTTCGACTGATTATGTAAAAGTGTAGTCATGCACATATGGTTGGCTATAAGGGTGCAATACCCTTAAACCTTTAAGGAGGATTAAATATGAAAGAATATGAAATAATAAACAATACGATAATAAAAGGTAGTAGTTATTGGTTCAATGTAACCAAAGTTGATTTTACTACTAGAAGAATGAATGACGATACGGGAGAGTTTTGGGTTAAGTTCCATTTCCCATCGGGTAAAGAAATAAGAATAAAAGTTGATGGAGAAGATTTAGAGGAAATAACAAATCTCTTCGATTATAATAACAATGGTGATTTAAATGACAATGACTTATGAAGATAGAAAGAAATTAATACTGCAACAAATACAAGACAGAATGAAGAGAGAAAAGGAATTCCTACTATTAGGAATTACAGGTAATCCTAAAGTCGGTAAATCCGGTTTAGCAATGGATTGTAGAACCGAAGAAGAAATCAAGAAAGGTATGACAGTAGAAATACTAGACTTAGATGATGGTTCTACTGCTACTTGGGATTCTGCGTGGAATAGAGATGAAAACATAAGAGTGTTTGTTCCTAATGTTTGGAATGAAGATGGTTCTATGGATTGGGATGAAACCTTTCACAACTGTTCTACTTGGATTAAAATGTTAGAAGAACAAATTAAAGAAGGAAATGTAAAGGCTGTAATTTTAGACGGTGTTGATAAAATTTATGAGGGTTCTAGTGATGTTCTTCGTAAATCTTTAGTAAAGAATGCGGCAAGAAGCGGTTCAGTAATACAGGATTCAGATACAGTAAGAGTAAGTCCATTAGATTGGAAAGTTAGAAATAAGATTTATGATAGAATCATTAATCCATTTGTAGCACTAAGAACCAACAGATTTCTTATTACACATATGAAACCTGTTTACGAAGGTATAGGCGCACCAATTGCAGTAGGGGAAACTCCCGATTGGTACAAAACTACACCACATAAACTATTACAAATAGTAAACATAAAAGAACAAAAGTTAGGAAAGAAGACTACCTATATGGCAACTCTAGTTGCTAGTAAAACTAATTCTAAAATGGTAGGTAAGAAATGGCCTGTCTTCGTATTAGAAGAAACAGGAAATAAATGGAATGGAATGCCTGAATTAAAAACAGGTGAATTATAATGGAGATAAATAACAATGAAAATAATAATAGAAGCAAAGGAACTGAGTGAATTAATAGAAAGTGTAGCATTAAAAGGAAGGTACTTCGATGGTGGAGAATCTAAAAATGGTATGTTATCAGCACACGCATATTTAGTAGTTAGTGGAAACACATTGCAAATATGGAATGCTGATAACACTACCATTTGTGGTTTAAATAGTGCTTTAGGTAACAGATTAGAAACTGGTTCAGCCGTAGTTGACATAAAAAAGACTGTAAAATACTTAAAGGGTTTTACAGGAGTTGTTACTGTTGAAGCGAATGATTTCTTGTATATTAGTAATGATTCATCTAATGCAACTCTACCATTAGTAGTTGAACATAGTCATCAGCCTATGATTGATATGTTAGTTGAGTTCGAGAAGACAGTACGAGATGTTAATGTAACATTTCCTACTTTTAGAAAAACTACCTTTGAGACTAAACTTCATGTTTCTTCTCATGCATTATCAGAAGCGACAAAGGGTTGTGATGTAATCAATACTGCTAGATATAAGTTTGACTACAACAATGATATATTTACAATGTCATCTATCAAAACTGATTTGGATAAGTATGAAACTACAATACAACCAATGACTAGAGATGGTGAACCTTCAACAGTTGAGTTCACAGGTTTCTTTCACGGTTTCTTTAAGACAGTAGTTAATATTTATCTTAAAGATGACTCACCTATTCTGTTTGTATCGCCAACTAGAATATTATTGAAAGCACCATACATGGATAGGAGTTGAATTTATGGATGAAAGAATAAGGTTGTTTTGGACTGGCGGAAGAAGTGATGTTTCGGATTTACAGAAACTTTTGGCAACAATAAGTGCAGAAGAATATTTTAACATAATAACAAGAAACAATCAAGGAAATGTGAAATAATGATAATTAATGAGATAAAAAATGGAATAGGATTAGTTTGGAGAGATGAAAATAATAACAGACTACAAGAATCAATTTCACTGAAAGACTTTAATCATTACTTTTTCATTAAGGCTACGTCAACTAGACACACTAATTTGTTAGTTAAAGATAACAATACAAGAGGCAAGTTTCAAGTTGACCTGTCTTATGAATTAGGAGATTGGGTTTCACTAGAAGGTGAATCTTTAGTAAAAGTTTCTTGGGGAACTAAATCTCCTAGTCTTAGGTATCAGATTAGAGAGAAGTTAGAAGAGTTAGGAGTTGACACATACGAAGCAGACATACCACATCATTATCGGTATGCTGTTGACGAGTTAAGTTCTATTCCTGATTATAAAATGCGTAAGTGTTTTTGGGATATGGAATGGATGCAAGGTGGAGAACATGACGGTAAGATTACTTGTATAGTAATATACGATAGTTATGATGACGAGTATAGTGTATTCGCTTGGTTTCCCAACTTAGAACAGAAACTTAGTATGGAGTTCCTTTACAAACTAAGAAGGAATTATAACTTAAAAATATTCAAGTCAGAAGAATCTATGCTTGACAACTTCTTAACATATTTTATTCAGAAGAGACCGGATATGTTAATCTCATGGTTCGGTTGGAAATTCGACTTACCTAAACTAATAGAGAGAAATAGTGCTTACAATATTGATTCGAGAATGTTATCTCCCTTCAATGAAGTAAGAGGTGTTTCTTGGAAGGATAACAAAGTTAAGATATATCCTAAACAAGTAAACGGGTCTTCTCCTATAACACAACCAATTAAAGGAGTAATTACAGTAGCATTAGATTTAGTCTTTGAAAGACAATGGAACGATTCACAAAGAGGAACATTACCTTCTATGGCTTTAGATTATATTTCTGAATCTGTTTTAGGCGATAAGAAATTAGTTAGTGAAAAGTTTCCTGATAAAAATGAGTTCTTTGCTAGAGGTTGGTTAGAAGATACTGAAACATATTTAGAGTATGCGATAAAGGATGTTGAGTTAATCAAAAGAATTGATGATGAAAACCATTGTATTGATTCAGTTTTAGCATTACAGAAACTACTGATTGCTCCCTTTGATGCTTGCTTCTATGCAAGTAATATGGGAGGGATATATTTTATGCGTAATGCTAATTGGAAAGCACCAACAGGAAAGAAAGGTGAGAAGGTTAACTACGATGGGGCAATGATATACAATCCATTAACAGAAGGCACGAATGGAAGATATGATAACGTAGCCGCATTTGATTTTGCTTCTCTATATCCTTCAATGATTATTTCACGGAATATATCATGGGAGTCTAAATCTAAAAGTCCTACTGAGTTTGCAGTTAATCTAGCAATACCTAGAGATTTTAGTGAAGTTAAAGAAGAGAAGATGTTGTATTACAATACAGATAAGTTAGGATTATTACCTAAGTCTCTTATTGAACTTAAAGCATTAAGAAACGAATACAAAAAGAATATGAAAGAATCAACAACCAAAGATGATAAGATTAAGTGGAATAATAATCAAATGGCTGTCAAAAGATTGATGGCTTCATTTTATGGTATTACAGCCTATCAAGGATTTGGTTGGGCAGATATAGACCTAGCCGCTAGTATTACTGCTAGTGCTAGAGAGGCTATTAGATTAGCCGCATTTAAAGCGAGGGAATTATAATGAAAGTAGTTTACGGACACACGGATTCAATTTATGTTCAGTGTGATGATATAGAAAAAGCAAAGAAAGTTTGTAGTGAAATTAACGACCATGTTAGGAAATCATTTCCTAATCTATTAGGTTTAGATGAACACCCTGTTACTTTAGAGTTTGAAAAGTATTACAAATCACTAGGAGTAGGTGCAACAAAGAATAGAAATGCAGGTTTAATAACTTGGAAGGATGGAGAATATCTTGAAGAAGACGAGTTTGTTCTTACAGGTTTCTCTGCTAAAAGAGTTGCACAAACAAAACTAGCGAAGGAAACACAAATGAAAGTGTTGCGAATGTGGGTTGATGGAGTTGAAGAAGAAGAAGTTTCTAATTACTTACATGGGTTATTTAACACTGTTATTTCCGGCGATATAGAACTATCAATGCTTACTAACAGAACTAGATTTCGTGAAGAGAGATTCAAGGTGAAATGTATGGGTGAATGTAAAAAAATGAAATGGGGAAAGGTTTTCTCACTATCAGAAATCATTGAGAATATTGCAAAACACCGCACTAGTTTTTCTAGTGATAAATGGAAATGTTGTAATAAACCTAATCTTAGAACATTACAAGATAAGAGACCTACAATTGGTTCGGGTATAGAAGGAGTATTGTATTACAACTCTTTTAATGAAGTGCAAATAGATGACTCGTATCTTTATATTAAAATTAAAGATAACACAACTACATACATCCATCCACTTACACAAGAAGATACAATACCTTCTTGGGTTTCAGTTAGACACGAATCAGAACTATCTCACTTTACTCCTGACTATTTGCATTATGCTTATCAAGTAGTTAGCAAGGCAGAACCCATTTACAATGCAATGGGTTGGAATATAGATAATATTACCAAAAGTAGAAATCAAGATTTGGGGGAATGGTTTTGAAACTATCTTGGTCTATGCAAAGAAGAGTAGATAGATGGAAAATCAAATATGCTAAAACAATAAAGTGGTGTGTATTTGTTAAAGGGGAAGTTATTAGTGATTATAATAAAATCAAAAATTTCTTAAATAGAAATAAAAAACAGAAGGTTAAAAAAATGAAGATAGATAAAAATAAAAAAGAAACTATGTTCTTTGATTCTAAAGAATATATAGGACTGACAGTAAAGAAGGGTGAAATTAAACTAATAGAAAAACCACCCGAATCTTTCGTTACCACCTACGCACCGAAAAATAAAACAAGAGTTTTACATGGTAGGGATTGTGAATGTGAAGATTGTTTGGAAACTTTAATAACAGAATTAAAGTTTAAGTTTGATACGGAGAATGATGAATAATGAAAATACAAAAGAAAGAAGGATTTGATAGAGACTTTACTTATCAATGGAATGCAGAATGGAAAGAAGAGGATACTGATAAGCCTATATTGAAGTTAACTAAATCTTCTGTGGGACAATTTGATTGGTGTCCTAAGAAATATGAGTTTGGATATATAGACAGAAAACCACAAGATACCTCAGAAGCAATGCACAATGGAACGTTAGTTCACAATGCGTTAGAAGAGTTTTACAATGTTTTTGATATTAAGAAAGCAGAAACTATGGATAATAAAGAAGTAACAGAATATATGTTTAGTCTATTTCCTATTGATAATATGTCTGAAATGTATGAAACATTATCTATTAATGAAGCACAACGTTTTATGGTTGCTAAAGAAGATAAAACTTTAGAAGAGTTTCTTCCTGTAATAAATGAAGTTACATTAGATGCACAAATTACAATACATAGAGCAGACTATCCAAAGTTCCCATTGAAGAGAGATTATGTTATTCATTTACAAGGGATAGTAGATAGAATGTTTGTTGATAAGAACGGCTATATTCCTATGGAGTTAAAGACAGGTGCATGGAAAGAGTATAAGAAAACTATGATGAGAAAGGAAATGGCTTATTATAAATTATTATTTGACAATTGTCCTATTGAACAGTTAGAAGCAATAGGTCTTAACCGAGATAAACAAATAACACATTGGGGTTGGAGATACCCTGCTTCTAATCTTATTTATGTTGAACCTCAGAAGAAAAGTAGCCATAAAGCACTTATGAGAAGTATAGTAAAATTACTAAAGGCGTATGAAGATAAATCATTCCCAACAAAATACAGTGCTAGAACTTGTTCATATTGTAGTTACTTAGATATTTGTGATGGTGGAGCAGACGAGGGGTGGTTATAATGACAGATGTTATTATTTGGACTGCTACTTGGTGTGCGCCATGTAAAGGCCTTAAAAATTGGACTGATATATATTATCCGTTTGTAGTTTACAAAGACATTGAGAAAGATGTAGCACCGTATGAAATTAAATCAGTGCCAACAATGCAAATAGGACAAGAGTTTATTGCTAATATTTCTACTATAAAACAACACTTATCTAAAAGAGGGAAGGATTTAAATGGAAATTAAATGGATTTATCATAATGGTATTAGGATTCTAGCATTAGTAGTTAATGATAATGACCCACATGGATTTTGTGAAAACTGTGGTAAGAAACATTATTCTCATCCTAAATTAGCAGTCAAAGAAGACAAAGATTGGTGCGGGGATTGTAACGATGAATATTATAAAAAACATATGTCTGATGCAGAAATAGCATTGTGGACTATGTATGAAATGGAAAGAAATAGAGCAGTAGTAATAGTAAGAGAGTTGGATGTAAATGAGTAAGATAGAAGATATAGTAATTAAAAAAATAGAAGCAAGAGCAGAAATTGGTGAACGTAAGTATAATACAACAATGGAAAGAGTTGATTTAACGAGAAAGGCATGGTTAATCCATGCACAAGAAGAGGCTTTAGATTTAGCAATTTATTTGCAGAAGTTGATAATGTTGGAGGAAGATGAATGAAAAGTAGTTGGACTATCAAACTCTTATTCTTCATTGGTAAAGTTTCTACTATGATTAAGAGGTGGAGAAAATGAAGTGGAAAGAATACTTTAGAAGAAAGAAAGAATACAAAGAGAGGAATAAAAATGAAAGATAAAGTTGAAAAAATATTAAGTTCTAGAGAATGGACTTTTGCAGATTTAACTAACATGAGTCAATTGGTAAAAGATTTTTCAGAAGAAATATATACTCAGTTAGATGCTAAGGAAAAATTAACTATTGTATGGGAGAAAGACGTATATAGAAATGTAAAAAGTTCTAACATACAGTCGTTCGGGAGTTTCTTTCAAACTCTAGTAACAGAAGAAATACAATTACAAGTAGCAAGTATTTTACAAGAACAACTAATAAATGCAAATGTAAACTTTAGTAACAATAAAAATAAGGAGGATGAAAAGGATGATATTTCCAAGGGAAGTTTGGGCGGGAAGCCACTTAAAGAACGCACCGCAGATGAAAAGAAAGATAGTGAAGAATAAGAAAGAGTTTATTGATTGGGTTAATATTTACAATGGAAGAATGAATTGTTATACAACAGTTTATGATTTTGAAGTTGTGAATGATAATACTAAGATAGATTCTTCGGTTGTTCTTGACAGAATGTTTCTAGATTTTGATGCACACGATGAACCTTTAGAAAATGCACATAGGGATTTTATGAGCGTTGGAAAGAAACTATCGTCATTAAATATAATGTTCAATGCTTATTTTAGTGGCAAAGGTTTTCATATCATTGCACACGGAGAACGAGTTAATGATATTAGATGCATTCAACAGTATTATACCGAATTGGCTAAAGACCATCCTACACTTGATAGAACAGGTATTCAAACTAACAGGTTGAGAAGAGTCCCAAATACTTTGAATCTAAGTAGTGGTAAAGAAAATAATCATTATTTTTGTTCTCCACTAGACTTTGCTTCCTTAGAAGGAGTTTCTATGTATGATATATTAGTTATGGCTAAACATAGAAATCCTATGATAACTACGGGAACAGAAAGAATTGTATTCCCTACTGTAAAACCAATTCACTTAGCAGATATTGAAATTGAAATTCCCAAACCCATAGGTAAATTACCAATCATACCCTGCTTACATAACGCTATTATGGTAGAGAATCCTAGCCACTATGCTAGAGTTTATTTGACGCAATGGTATAGAGACCTACTTACATTAGGTGAAAGAAAAGTTTCTTTAGAACAACAGAAAGAAGTAATTGATTTGATTATGAATGAGTTTTCTACAATAGCAAGTCATCCCGAAGTATGGTTAGATTGGGATTACAATAAGACTAAAAAATACGTTAGTGGAATTGTAGCAAAGGGCTATCATGCCGTAGGTTGCGGGTCGCTAATTACACAAGGATATTGTGTAGGAAAATGTTGGAGGTATCACGAATGATAAAGAAAAAACATAGAACCTGTCTAAAATGTGAATGTGTCTATCAAGGATTCGGTTTTACAATAAAGGGATATGCAACAGGAATGTGTAAAGATTGTGGTAGTAATAGTAAAATTAGATTTACTAAAGATTTCAAGGAGGGGAAAGTATGAAACTAATAATAGATAGTAGAGAAAACTCGGAACTAACAGAGAGAGTAATAGAAAAAGCCCAAAGTCTAAACGTGCCTTTTGAAAAGCAATGGTTAGAAATTGGCGACTATGTTTTCAATGACGTTTGTTTTGAGGCCAAATCTTCTTTTGATTTTATTCAATCTATTGTAAATAAAAGATTGTGGAATCAATTAGATAATATGGATAGAGCATATGTAAATAATTTAGTTATCGTTTACGGTTCATTTGAAGATGGTTTTCGTAAACATTTAGAACACATAAAAACTAGCATGAATAAAACAGCACAAAGAGTTATTCTCAGAAAGAAATTCTTTGGTTCGATGAGTAAGATAATATTAGATACTGATTGTAGTATTATTTGGGTTAGAGATGCATTAACAGCCGCAGAATTAATTGCAGTTGTTTGTAAAATGCAACCACATGATAGGGAAGTATATGTTCCTAGAATTGTGAAACAGAAAAAAATTAGCACTACCGATTTAAGAGTGGATGTTTTATCTACAATTAAAGGAGTAAGTGATAAAAAGGCTAAACTTTTGATAAAGAAGTTTGGTTCTATAATGGAAATTGGTGAGGCATCACCTTCCGAACTATCTAAGATAGATGGTATCGGTAATGTATTAGCAACACGCATTGTTGACACATTAAACTCAGAAGAGAAGATGCAAATATAAGGAGAAAAGAAAATGAAAAATATTGATAATAATTTTAATGAAGATGAATTACTAGAAGAAGCAATGAAGAATCAGTTTAATGAGACAAAAAACACTACTCTTAGACTACCTAAAATAGTTGAAGACTATGCTGACAGTGCAATAGAAGTCTCTAGAAATAATAGAGTACCTGCAATATTGTCTGCCTATTCCTTACTAGGACAGATATGTAAAGAAATGGTATTTATGCCTAAAGGTAGAGGAACAGAAGATGTTAGAGTTCACATAATTTGGCTACAAACAAGTGGCTCAGGTAAAAGTGAAATGTATAATTTTACGGGTAGAGTAGCGGAGTTTGTATTTAGAATGCTAAATGATAAATATAGAGATAATGTTGAAGCAGAATCAGCAGGTGAAAGACATAATAGATTTTCTATCCATGCTGTTAAGTCAACAACAGACGCGGCACTTGTTGGTAAAATGAAAATGGAAGATGTTACTATTACTGATGACGATGGAAATACAACTTACGAACAAGTTGCTAAACAATTGTATGGTGGTTTAGAAGGAGATGGATTATGCGTTTACGATGAGTTCGAGTATTCGGGTGTATTCAAACCTACACAACACAAACAGGAAGTAGTTATGTATCTCAATACTTTAATGAATAGTTTAGCGGGAAAAAATTATCTAATAACTAAACAGTTAGCAGAAGGTGGAGAAATGTTTTGTGATAGTAGACGTTCTATTTATGCTACATCGTATATTCCTAAGACACTAACTACGGTTATTGCAGAGACCGGACTACTACAACGCTGTTTAATATACATCAGAGAAGTACCAATAAGCGAACAAAATGCTATTAGAGAAATGTTGAGTTACGAATATGGTAAAATTAATGATACTCAAACACCAATAAATAATTTCGGTAATGCCTTTGTAGAAATATATGATTGTCTAAAAGAAAAATATGATTCTGTTCCATTAAAAATAACAGATAATATGACAGAAGAGGACATTGAAGAAGCAGAAGTAATTAGGAAAAAACAAATAATTACTTTTACAGAAGGAGCAAACGATACAATAAACCATGAGACTATTAAATTTCAAAACTTTGTACAAGATACACGACCTGCTGTAAATGAAATAGCAAATAACTTTATCACAAGAATGCAAGTTACAATGACAAAGATAGCAATGCTTTCTTGTATTGCAGAAGCACCTAAATTACCAAAGAAAGATAGGTTCAAATTAACTAGTAAACACGTTTTACAGGCATCTCATGTAACCCAACAATGTTATAAATCTCTTGTATTGTGGTTAGATTCAGCCCTAAGAGCCGATAGACTATCTTCCGCCAATAAACAAAAGTTAGATGTATTTACAAAAGAATATAAAAAGTTAGTAGAAAATAGAAAGTCGATAAATATAGAAGGGCAAACAGGAGAGTGGGTGAATAAATCAATACTGTTAAAAACAGTAGGATTAGTAACAAACGCATCATCTGCAACAGTATATAGGAACTATAAATCTAATAAGGAGTATTTTGACGAAATAAAACACAACAAAAGTAGATTTGTAAATATAAAAAGGAGAGGAATAAAATGAGTAATAAAACATACGAACATACATTTCAAATGTATAATGTAAAAGATGGCCCGAAAGTAATGATTGAAGCACTTAACACGTTAGGACAACAAGGTTGGTCTTTAAGCACAGTAATGAATATAGGAACTGATAGATTAATCGCTTTCTTAGTAAGAGATACTACTAAAGAAGCACCTAATCCACAAAAAGCAGACCAAGATAAAATTACTGCTTTGTGGACTGCAACAGGTGATGAAGAATAATGTCGATGGCAAAATATTTTATTAAAAAATATAGTCGAAACAAGATAAGATATGTAGAGGATGATGATGATGCCTAACGTATTAGCAATTGATTTAGAAACAAAAAATATGTCTCACGAAATTGGGGGTTGGGATAACACTCATATGTTTCAAGTATCGACAGTCTGCACTTGGGATGGAGACGTAGGCACTATTTATATTGACAAATCAGTAGATGATTTGAAAAAATCTAATGTAATTATCAAACCATTATCAGAATTAAAATTTGATTTAGAAAAACATTTTGATAACGGTGGAAAATTACTAGGACATAATATACGAAACTTTGACTTACCTGTTTTGAAAAACGCTATGGATATTTATTGTATTAGAAAATATTTAGACAATCCCGAATCATATATTGATACAAGTGCGATTCTTTCTAAAGAACATGGTGAAAGATATTCTCTTTCTAATTTAGTTCAACATACACTTGGTTCTGATAAATTAATGGATAGTGCTGATGCACCAAAGATTTGGAAAACAGGAGGCTACTCTCAAGTTGCTGAATACTGCTTGAAGGATTGTGAATTAGTTTTTGACCTTTGGAAACACGGTGTTGAAAACACAAGTGTTAAAGGCTTCTCTCTTGAAGAAGCAATTGAGAAAGATTTGGAGGTGATGTGGTAATGGCTTTAAGTGCAACATCTATTGTTATTTGGATTGTATTTATAATTATGATTTCATTGTTATTTTTTGCGGCCTTTGGCAATAGTAAATATTCGGAAGATACAATAGAAGAATATATGAGTAACCTAATATCTGAGGAACAAAAACGTGGCTCTAGTTGAGGTATGTAACTTCTGTAAAGAAGAAACGATACCTAGAAGGATTCGTGGGGTCTATGTTGGCAGTCTTGATGAAATCAAGATTTGGCAATGTAGAAAATGTAAGGCTTTATGGTCGGATAATTAATTTTATTCGGCCATAAGGTCGTTTTTTTTTGTAAATTTTTTTAGACATTTCGTTTAAATTAGTATTCTTATTTTTTTTAACAGTAGTATTTTTTGTGCAACAACGTTTTATGAGAGTATATAAACTCGACAAAAACTAGTCTTTTACTCTCTTTTTATAGCAATGTAAATTAACTACTTAGTGTTAGAACTGCACTGTGGATAGTTGGTATAAGTTAATACTCAGTATGTTTGAATCAGATGAAGATTGGTAGAGATGGAAGGATATAGTAAATTTTGGTTATGGTTTTTTAAAAAAATAGGAATAATTATTTGAGTGTTTAACATGGATGAAGAATATTGGGATGCACAAATAGAGGGTTTTGAACAAGTGTTCAAGAAACCAATTTGGAGAGACTACTTAGAAACTCAACGTAAGTTATTAGATGAA
>TARA_R110002049_G_scaffold326_5_pt1 | contig 31532 bp, 29 predicted proteins | sample TARA_R110002049 | Tara Oceans TARA_R110002049 (sample SAMEA4396941) | marine metagenome | biome: Polar Biome; feature: [SRF] surface water layer (ENVO:00010504); material: water (ENVO:00002006), including particulate matter (ENVO:01000060) such as... | depth 5 m
AAAGCTAGATGAGAGCTAAACCACAAACAAATAAATCATGAAGAAATGGGAAATGGCGCCTGCCAAAACAAACAAATGCCAAATAACGTGATTATAAGGAATCTTTTGTATCGCATAAAAAATGATACCAACAGTGTAAAACAAACCTCCTGCAAATAACCATAAAATCCCTTCAGGTCCTAGAGATGCTGAGGCATTAGCAAAGTCAAAAACAATTAACCAACCCATTACTAAATACAAAAGCGTTGAAAATATCTCGAAACGTCCTGTAAAAAAAAGTTTTAAAATCACACCAAAAGCAGCAACTCCCCAAACGGTCCAAAAGAGTGTCCAACCTAAAGTCTCTGTTAATGATATCAGTAAAACTGGTGTATACGTTCCTGCTATTAGAAAATATATACTTACGTGGTCAACAATTCTAAAGTAATGCTTCTGTTTTTCATCTTCAACAGAATGATAAAGTGTAGAGGCAGAAAATAAAATAATGATGGATAAGCCATAAACAATAACACTAAACAAATGCCAAGGTTGTAAATTGTCGGTTTTTATAATTAAAAGAACCAAAGCTACAATACCTAGAACTGCACCAAAACCGTGTGTCCAAGAATTTAATTTTTCTTCTTGTTTAGTTTGGATTCGCATGTTTAACTTTTAAAGTTTTTGTAGTTGCTTTTTGAGGCTTATACCATTTATTATAACAGGCATAAAAATCAATATCAAATGCTGGTTCTTGTCGACTTAAACGTTCATTTTGAAACGCACGTTGTAAAATATCTTCAATCAAATAATCTTCTTCCTCTTCTAAAGGATTAAACTCCCTTTTTAATGATATATCAAATAAACTAGCAGTACTATTAAACCAAAAGGCTCGCCAACCACTTCGTAATTCTTTAATAAGATCAAACGTAGTTTTTCCGGTTTGTCTATGAATCAATTTTACTAAAATCTGACCTTCCGTTTTTGTCAATTTCTTTAATTCTGCAGAAAATTCATCTTCAATATACTTCTGAATAACTTTTGCATAGCGTTTTTTATCTCGTTTACGCTCTAATTCATCGAGTCGTTTTTGCAGTGCCTCTAAACGTTCTGCAGCAAGTTTAGCATAAGGATAAACCTTTAAAGTTTTTCGTCTTAAAATGATATATCTAATTCTAGCTGCTTTATCTGCAAACTTTAAATTAGGTAATACTAACACTTCATTTAACTCTACAGCTGTTACTGGTATAGAATCACCTTCAATAATCATATACTGCACTTCTGTGGAGTCTTGCTCTTGCTCCACAGGTGTTTCTTGTGCTGATAAAACCACAGAAAAAAACATTGCGATGTAAATAATATACTTCATCAGTTTATTTATTGCCAAAATCGTTCCAAAGTTTCGATTTTAATACTATTCAAAATTAGCAATATTTATAGTCTATAACCCTAAAATCGCATTAATATTATTATTTTTAAGGAAAATTTACACAGATGGCTAAAAAACAATTATTGAACAAAAAGTCTATGGACTTTTTAGAGAAATATTTAAATAATGCGTCGCCTACAGGTTATGAGTGGGAAGGACAAAAAATATGGATGAATTATCTAAAACCTTATGTAGATGAATTTATCACAGATACTTATGGTTCTGCCGTTGCAGTAATAAACCCAAAAGCAAAATACAAGGTTGTAATTGAAGGACATGCAGATGAAATTTCTTGGTATGTTAACTATATTTCAGACAATGGATTAATATATGTTATCCGAAATGGAGGGAGCGATCACCAAATTGCACCAAGTAAAATTGTAAATATTCATACAAAAAATGGTATCGTAAAAGGAGTATTTGGTTGGCCAGCAATCCATACCAGAAGCAAAGCTAAAGAACAAGCTCCTAAACCAGATAATATTTGTATTGATATTGGAGCAAAAGATAAAGCCGAAGTTGAAAAAATGGGTGTTCATGTCGGTTGTGTAATTACGTATCCAGATGAATTTCATATTCTTAATAAAGACAAATTTGTTTGTAGAGCATTAGATAATAGAATGGGTGGTTTTATGATTGCCGAAGTTGCTCGTTTACTACATGAAAACAATAAGACATTGCCTTTTGGACTTTACATTACCAATTCTGTACAAGAAGAAATTGGGTTACGTGGTGCTGAAATGATTACAGAAACGATTAAACCAAACGTTGCTATTGTTACAGATGTAACACACGATACAACAACACCAATGATTGAACAAAAAACGCAAGGTTATGCGGAAATTGGTAAAGGTCCTGTAATTGCTTATGCTCCAGCTGTACAACAAAAATTACGTGATTTAATTACAGATACTGCTGAAGAGAAGAAAATTCCTTTTCAACGTGCTGCATTATCTAGAGCAACAGGTACTGACACAGATGCTTTTGCTTACAGTAATGGTGGTGTTGCTTCTGCCCTAATTTCTTTACCATTGCGCTACATGCATACAACTGTAGAAATGGTACATAAAGAAGACGTAGAAAATGTGATTAAATTAATTTATGAAACATTATTAAAAATAGAAGACGGAGAAACTTTTAGTTATTTTAAATAATCTTACTTAATTAAGACCTATTAGGTTTATAAAACCTAATAGGTCTATTTTTTTTATGGATGAATATCTTGATATAGTAGACAAAAAATGCAAACCTACGGGTGAAACAGCTTTAAAATCTGAAATTCACAAAAACGGTTGGTTACATAATACCGTTCATGTGTGGTTTTACACTTTAGATGGCCATATACTTTTGCAGCAACGTTCACATAGAAAATTAATTTGCCCATTACTTTGGGATGTTTCTGTTGCAGGACATGTTGATGCTGGTGAATCTATAGAATCTGCAGCTGTTAGAGAAACTAAAGAAGAGATTGGATTAGACATTAGCGCTAACGATTTAAGAAGAATTGCTACCCATTTTCATACAGCCACTTATAATAATGGTGCTATCCAAGATAACGAATTTCATCATATTTTTATTTCAGAATTAAAGGTACCACTAAAAGATTTGATTCCTCAACCAGATGAAGTTGAAGACATAAAACTAGTTACATTAGATACATTTACAGAATTAGTTTTTAATAGTTCTAAAAACATGCATTTTGTTGAAAGTAATAGCGATTACTACCATTTTATAAATGGGGAAATCTTTAATCAAATCTCTGAATGAATTTACTTCTATTAGCAATCGCACCTGTTTTTGCCATCCTCTTATATATTTATGTTCAAGATATACACGAAAAAGAACCAAGAGGTTTATTAATTTCTAGTTTTCTTTTAGGTGCTGTTGTAAGTATATTAATAGTCTTTGTATTGTACTTTTTCACAGGCAGGTTTATACCTATCACAGATGAATTTAGTGTGTGGCAACAGTTTATTCAGGCTTTTGTCGTTGTTGCATTATCAGAAGAATTTAGCAAATACGTCATTGTAAAATATTTTGCACAACCCAAAAAAGCTTTTAACGAACCTTACGATGGAATTATTTATGCTGTAATGGTCTCTATGGGTTTTGCATGTACCGAAAATCTAATGTACGTTATCGATGGTGGCTACCAAACAGCTTTAGTAAGAGCTTTTACAGCGGTACCAGCTCATGCTACTTTCGGTGTTTTAATGGGTTATTACATGGGAAAAGCGAAATTCTCAAACAACAGACTGGTTCTTAATTTAATAGGTCTTCTTTTAGCAACCATATTCCATGGTGCTTACGATTTCTTCTTATTTATCAATTTTATTCCTGGAATTTCAATTGGTGCTTTTATCTCTTTAATTATTGGAATTCTATTATCTCGGAAAGCTATTAAAAAACATCAAGACGATTCTCATTTTAAGTCTTCTTAAGCTTTCAAAGAAATATTTAACGGATTTTATCGCTAACAATACAACATAATGCTTATAAATTTATGAGATTCTCAAAATATCCTTACTAATTTCATTTTTTGTTTGATGTTTTCGTTATAACTTAGCAATTCTTTAACAAAACATAGCATATGTACAAAATAAAAGTCAATTCTACAGATACTTTTGAATTATCAAAAGATACTTTAGAAACATTAGACATTGTAGAAACTTCTACCGACACTTATCATATTCTTGAAGATAATACTTCAGTAAAAGCTGAAATATTACAAACCGACTTTAATAAGAAAACCTACTCAATTAAAGTAAATAACAATACCTACGACGTTACTATTAACGACATTTTAGATCAACAAATTGAAGCTTTAGGTTTTGAAATTGGTGCTTTAAAACAAGTTAATGATATAAAAGCTCCTATGCCTGGTTTAATATTAGAAGTTAGCGTAAAAGTTGGTGATGAAGTTAAAGAAAATGATACTTTAATAATTCTTGAAGCCATGAAAATGGAAAATGTAATGCATTCACCTCGAGAAGGAATTATAAAATCCATTCACGTAAAATATGGTGAGACGGTAGATAAAAACGCACTTTTAATTGAATTTGAAAGCTAAATAAAAGTCTTTTTTATCTCGCTCTAAGCACAGTCTAAGTGTATTGAAAAGTAAGTATAATTAAAATAGATCTTCCGTTTTTACGGAACATAAAGATGAAAAAATTATTAGTAGCAAATAGAGGCGAAATTGCCATAAGAGTCATGAAAACGGCTAAGAAAATGGGCATTAAAACAGTTGCTGTATTTTCTGAAGCAGACCGTAATGCACCTCACGTAAAATATGCAGACCAAGCCGTTTGTATTGGTCTAGCTCCATCAAATGAGTCGTATTTAAGAGGCGATAAAATTATAGAGGTTTCAAAATCGCTTCATGTTGATGCCATCCATCCTGGTTATGGTTTTTTAAGTGAAAACGCTGATTTTGCAGAATTGTGCGAAGACAATGATATCATTTTTATCGGACCACGTTCTAAAGCGATCAAATTAATGGGTAATAAATTAGCCGCTAAGGACACCATAAAGGATTATGATATCCCTATGGTACCTGGAACGGACGAGGCTATTACAGATATTCCTGAAGCAAAAAAAATCGCAAAAACGATAGGATTCCCTATCCTTATTAAAGCTTCAGCTGGAGGCGGCGGAAAAGGCATGCGTATTGTTGAAAACGAAGCCGAATTTGAATCGCAAATGAATAGAGCTATTAGTGAAGCGAAGTCTTCATTTGGTGATGGCTCTGTGTTTATTGAAAAATATGTGGCTTCTCCTCGACATATAGAAATTCAAGTAATGGCAGACACACATGGTCATATAATTCATCTTTTTGAGCGCGAATGTTCTATACAACGTCGTCATCAAAAAATAGTTGAAGAAGCACCTTCTGCTGCACTAACACCAGAACTAAGAGAAAAAATGGGACAAGCTGCCATAAATGTAGCACGCTCATGTGACTATGTCGGAGCCGGAACTGTGGAATTCCTTTTAGATGAAAACTTCAATTTCTATTTCTTAGAAATGAATACTAGACTTCAAGTAGAGCATCCGGTTACCGAGTGGATTTCTGGTGTAGATTTAGTAGAACTTCAAATTAAAGTTGCAAGAGGTGAAAAACTAAATATTAAACAAGAAGATTTAAAAATTAATGGTCATGCTTTAGAACTTCGTGTTTACGCTGAAGATCCTATGAATGACTTTTTACCAAGCGTTGGAAACTTAGAGGTTTATAAACTTCCTGAAGGAGAGAATATAAGAGTAGATAATGGTTATGAAGAAGGCATGGATATCCCTATTTATTATGACCCAATGCTATCTAAACTAATTACTTACGGAAGCACTCGGGAAGAAGCAATTGCATTGATGATAACAGCCATTAATAATTACCAGATAAAAGGTGTACAAAGTACATTACCTTTTGGTCGCTTTGTTTGTGAACATGATGCTTTTAGAAGTGGTGTTTTTGACACCCATTTTGTAAAAAACCACTACTCTTTTAGCTTATTAAAAGAACAACATCTAATAGAAGCCGAAATTGCAGCAAAAATTGCATTAAAGCATTTTTTAAAAGAACAGAAATTATTACGAGTACCGAATAAGCAGTAAGCAGTAAGCAGTAATTAAAAATCAGACAACGCTTTGCGTTCACGTGAGAAACAAAAAACAGCATGGAATCCAAAATAAAAACACTCAACGACAAACTAGCCTTAGCCAAATTAGGAGGAGGACAAGCTAGAATTGATAAACAACACCAAAAGAAAAAACTAACCGCAAGAGAGCGCGTAATGTATCTTTTAGATGAAGGTTCTTTTGAGGAAATTGGTGCTTTAGTTACACACAGAACTAAAGACTTCGGCATGGCAGACCAGCAATTTTATGGTGATGGTGTGGTAACAGGTTACGGAACTGTTAATGGCAAATTAATCTATGTTTTTGCACAAGATTTTACCGTTTTTGGTGGTTCATTATCCGAAACACATGCTGAAAAAATCTGTAAGATTATGGATTTAGCGGTTAATGTTGGCGCTCCTATTATTGGGCTTAATGATTCTGGAGGTGCACGTATTCAAGAAGGCGTGCGCTCATTAGCTGGTTATGCTGATATTTTTTATAAAAATGTGCAATCATCTGGTGTTATCCCTCAGATTTCTGCCATAATGGGTCCTTGTGCTGGTGGAGCGGTTTATTCACCTGCTATGACAGATTTCACATTAATGGTTGAAGACACAAGTTATATGTTTGTAACTGGTCCAAATGTTGTAAAAACAGTGACTAACGAAGAAGTAACAAGTGAAGAATTAGGTGGCGCAAGTGTTCATTCTTCTAAGTCTGGAGTCGCTCACAAAACATCTACAAATGATGTAGAATGTTTAGAGGACATCAAAAAACTTTTGAGTTTTTTACCACAAAGTAATAAAACGAAACCTGAAGATATTCCTTTTGAACTCAAAGAGGAAGTTAGAGACTCTTTGGCTAGCATTGTACCTGAGAATCCTAATAAGCCTTACGATATGCATCAAGTTATTGAAGGTATTATAGATGAAGATTCTTTCTATGAAATTCATAAAAACTATGCAGAAAATATTATTGTAGGTTTTGCTCGTTTAGGTGGAAAAAGTATTGGTATTGTGGCGAACCAACCTATGTTTTTAGCAGGTGTTCTAGATGTTAATAGCTCTAAAAAAGCAGCGCGTTTTGTACGATTCTGCGATTGTTTTAATATTCCACTTTTAGTATTAGAAGATGTACCAGGTTTTTTACCCGGAACAGACCAAGAATGGAATGGCATCATCGTTAATGGTGCGAAATTATTATACGCTTTTAGCGAAGCTACAGTGCCAAGAATTACGGTAATTACAAGAAAAGCGTATGGAGGTGCTTATGATGTTATGAACTCTAAACACATTGGAGCTGACATGAATTTTGCATGGCCTAATGCCGAAATTGCTGTTATGGGAGCAAAAGGTGCCGCCGAAATCATATTTAAACGCGAAATTTCTAAAGCTGAAGACAAAGAAGCGAAGTGGAAAGAGAAAGAAGCCGAATACGCTAATTTATTTGCCAATCCATATAGTGCAGCAGAACGTGGTTTTATAGATGATGTTATTTTACCACAAAACACGAGACGAAAATTAATAAAAGCATTTAGTATGCTAGAGAATAAAGACGTTGTAAAACCTGATCGTAAACACGGAAATATCCCGTTGTAATTTATTAATAGAACTTAAAATTTAAACCCAACAAACTATAATAATTTGTTGGGTTTAAATTTTTCAATAACTTAATTAACTATTTATCTAATAATCGTCTATGATAATTTATTTGCCCCAAATGATAAGCTAAGTGAGACGCTAAATGCACCAAAAAATATTCAGTTGTCATTGGCTCTTTAAAAACCTGAGGTTTATATTCTGCTTGTAAATCTTTTGAAGTTAGATTTTTCAAAGTGCTTTCTACTATAACTATTGTATCTTCAAATTGTTGAATTAATTCTGACTTTGGCACATCTTCTAACGAAAACTCCAATCCTCGTTGTCTCTCATAACCTGAATTCCCTAATATTGAACCTATAAAATGATTCAAATTACCTAAAATATGAAGACTTAAAGCACCTGCAGAATTTGTAATTAGCCCATCTATCTTCCAGATATTTGCGTCATCGTTATATTGACTAATTTCCTCAATAAATTTATTAAGATCTCTATTAAATAATTTAATTAATGTCTCTGTTAGCATAGGTTTAAAATCTAGATTAATTTAATGTTATATTAAGATTCTTTGTAATCAAAAATAGACAATAATAGTTACTTTTGCGCCATGCAAAATCAAAAACGGTCTCAGTTAGAATTTGTGGTATTAATGGCAGCTTTAATGTCTATTGTTGCCTTATCAATTGATGCTGTATTACCTGCTCTACCAAGAATAGGAGACTATTTGAGTAGTGTTAACGAAACCGAAAATCAAAAACTAATCACAACTATCTTTTTAGGACTTGGTTTTGGGCAACTGATATTTGGTCCACTTTCGGATAGTTTTGGCCGTAAACCAATGGTCTATGCTGGTTTTGGTGTTTTTGTAATTGCTTCCGTAATTTGTATTACAACCAGGAATTTTGAAATGATGCTTTTTGGACGTGTTCTGCAAGGTATTGGTTTATCATCACCAAGAACTATGAGTATTGCCATTGTGCGAGATTCTTATAGTGGTGATCACATGGCGAAAATCTTATCTGTTGTAACGATGACGTTTATTTTGGTTCCTGTGATTGCTCCAATGTTAGGTCAGTTTTTGTTAAATCATTTCGATTGGCAATCCATTTTTAATGTCAACTTAATTTTTGGATCCTTAATTATATTCTGGTTTTGGAAACGACAACCAGAAACTTTACATGATCAGTATAGAAAAACCTATAGGTTAGCCATATTTAAATCTGGTACTATTACATTTTTCAGAATAAAGTCTGCTGTTATATACACCTTACTCTCTGGTCTAATTACAGGTTCGTTTATGGTATACTTGAGTACGTCTCAACAAATCTTCCAAGTTCAATATGATTTAGGAGAATATTTCCCTTATATATTTGCGAGTTTAGCTATTACTATTGGGTTATCAACCTTTTTAAACAGTGCCATTGTAATGCGTTTTGGGATGTGGAATTTGGTAAATATTGCCTTAATAGCCTTTGTATTAATCTCACTTATATATGTGATTCTGTTTTGGTCTGGCGTTAATCCTCCAATAGAAATTCTTATCGTATTTCTAATGCTTCAGTTTGCTAGTGTCGCTTTCTTATTTGGTAATTATAGAGCTTTAGCCATGCAACCCATGGGACATATTGCAGGCATCGGTTCTGCTCTTAATGGTTTTATATCAACAGTAATGGCAGTACCAATAGCTAACTATATAGGGAGTTTTATAAAAACATCTGTTCTGCCTCTTTTTATAGGTTTTTTTATCACAGGTATTATTGCTTTAGTGCTATTTTACAGTGTAAAAAAACCAGTTAGAGATATAGGCTAGGAATCTTAAAAGATTTCTAAACCACCTTTACCTTCTCTAACAATAACAGGTTCATCTTCTGATAAATCAATTATAGTTGACGCTTCATTGTCTCCATAACCACCATCAATAACAATATCGACTAATTTATCCCATTTTTCAAGAATTAACTCTGGATCTGTAGTGTATTCTAAAACATCATCTTCATCTCTGATAGACGTTGAAACAATAGGATTTCCTAAGGCAGCAACTAAAGCTAGTGCTATAGAATTATCTGGAACTCTAATCCCTACTGTTTTTCGTTTTTTAAATGGGTTTGGCAAGTTTTTAGATCCTGGCAAAATAAAAGTATAAGGTCCTGGTAATGCCCTTTTTAATATTTTAAAAGTTGTAGTGTCTATCTGTTTTACATAGTCGCTAAGATTACTTAAATCTTCGCAAACGAAGGAAAAATTCGATTTTTCAAGCTTAACACCTTTAATTTGAGCAATTCGTTCTAAAGCTTTAATATTAGTAATATCACAACCTAAACCATAAACGGTATCAGTTGGATAAATTACTAAACCTCCACTTTTCAGCGATTTAACTACTTTCTGAATCGCTTTTGGATTCGGATTTTCTGGATATATTTTAACAAATTCAGCCATAATAACTATCTTTAGGACACGTTTACAAAGTAACTATATTTTTTATTATGAAGCATTTAAAATTAGTATTCATCTTATTGATTTCAATTTCCGCACTATTTTCATGCTCATCCGATAATGATGACAATGCCCAACCACAAGTTTTAGACCCATTAGAATCGTATACAGAACTCAATGTTTCTTATGGATCAGATAGTGATCAGATTTTTGATTTATACTTACCTGCAAACAGAACAGCCAATACTAAAACTTTAATCCTTGTGCATGGAGGAGGCTGGTCTGCTGGCGACAAAGCCGACATGAATGACTTTAAAGATTTTATTTTAGATCAAATGCCTTCCTATGCCGTTGTAAACATAAATTACCGCTTAGCAGATACAAATAACCAAGCATACCCAATGCAAATAGATGATATTACAAGCGTAATTAATTGGTTAGAAGCTAATGAAGCCTATTACACAATTGCTGAAGATATAGGTTTTGTAGGTGTTAGTGCTGGTGCGCATTTGTCATTATTATGGAGTTATGGTTTTGATACTAATAACAAAACTGAAATGGTTTGCAGCGTTGTAGGCCCAACTAATTTCACGGATCCTGCTTACCTAGATAATACAGACCCTATACTACAAGGCTTGTTAGTTAATTTAGGTCTAGATACATCAATACCATATCTTGAAGAAATAAGTCCGTACCACAGAGCAACAATTTTAGCTCCTCCAACAATTATGTTTTATGGTGGAGAAGACCCTTTAGTACCAACAACACAAGGTACAGCAATGCGAGATAAACTAGAAGAATTGAATGTAACGCATGAATTTACATTATACCCAGATGAAGGCCATGGTTGGGTTGGGCTTAATCTTTTAGATACTACTATAAAATTAAAGAACTTTATAGAAACACACCTATAACGGTAATGTGTTAAAATACAGTTTGAAAAATGTTAAAAACATAAAATAATGTAACATAAAGAGTAGTTTGTATGTCTATATAATATGCATCAATCAATCAAAATCATTTTCGCCTTGTTTATTTCAGTTAAGCTCTATGCTACTGACTATAAACCTCCTATCGTTTTTTCTAAAGCAGAATTTGTAAATACATCAACCACAAGAATTCCGTTTAAAGTAATTGACCAACTTATTGTTGTAGAAGTTGAACTCTTAGATAAGGAAGGTAATTTTATTATTGATACTGGGTCTGAAACCTTAATTTTAAATAGCGTTCATTATAAAGCTTCAAGATCCTATAGATCGAATACCAAACAACGAAGTGGAGTTCATATTGAAATTGAAGATGTAGTAGAAAAACACCTTCAAAAACTTAGTTTAGAAGATTTTAGGTTAGAAAATTTAAATGCTGATGTTATCGATTTATCTCATATAGAAAAGATTAAGAAAATTGAAGTTTTAGGCATTATTGGTTTTAGCGTATTGAAAGATTTTGAAATTTTTATTGATATGCACTTAAATCAAATCACGTTGACTAAAACAGATAAGAATGGTGAGCGTTTGTCCCAAAAAGTTTATGCAGAAACAATCCATGATAGCATTGATTTTAAACTTAAGAAGCACACAATAATTATTGATGCACAAATTGAAAATAAACAAGTGAAATTTGGATTAGATACAGGTGCAGAATACAATCAACTGAATAAAAATATAGATTCAGAAATTTTAGACTATTTTTATCCTAGTAAAGAATTAAAACTTACAGGTGCTAGCGGTAAGAAATTGAAAGTTATGGCAGGAAAATTGTATAGAGTTAGATTGAATGATTCAATTTACTTTGGACCAATGAAAACTGTACTTACTAATTTAAGGCAAATGAATAGTGCATTTGGCACTAATCTCGATGGCATTCTTGGTTTTGAATTTTTCGCTCAACAACGAACGATTATTAACTACAAAAAACAGAAACTCTATTTTATTAAGTTTCCGATTATAAAGCCTTGAAAATAAAAACAAATCATCTTTTTTTTCTCCTATTAACTTTACTATTTAGCTGTAAAATTTTTGCCCAAAGCAAAACAAAAAAAGGCTTCGATATTAAAGGTGAGCAGGTCACTTTTGTATTCAACGTTAATGATTATCCCAATATTAAAAATAATGATGTTAAAATAAAGGATGTTTTTGTTTCTGGCGAATTTAATAATTGGGCATTAGACCAATGGCCAATGACTAAAGTCAATGATACTATTTACCAATTAAAAAAGGACCTATCGGTATTTACTTCAAATTTTGGATGGGAATTTAAGTTTATAGTTAACAGTGAACATTGGGCAGAACCAACAAGCGATTTTGAAAACAGCGTAGACGCAAAAAACCCTGATGGTTTTCCATTAATGGTTTACAACCTTAAACTTTATAGTGCTTTTGCAACAGATAATGGCAATGTTAATTTTGAGTTGAAAGGTTTCAAGGATGCCAAAAAAGTTATTTTAAGTGGTACATTTAACCGTTGGGACGAAACAGGTTTTTTAATGAAACCTACAGAAGATGGTTGGAAAGTGACATTACAATTGAAACCAGATATCTATCAATACAAGTTTATAATTGATGGGAAATGGATTGAGGACCCACAAAATCCTTCAAAAATTGAAAACGAATACAGCGGTTACAATTCTGTGATTGATGTGCAAAAAAACGTAACTTTTGAATTATGCGATTTTAAAGATGCCAAAACCGTCATTTTAAGTGGCGACTTTAATGATTGGTCTATAGATAACTATAAAATGATATGGCAAGACAGCTGCTGGACATACAACAAAAGATTATCTGGAGGAAAACACCATTATAAATTTATTGTTGATGGCCAATGGATTACTGACCCACATAATTCGGTAAAAGAATATGATGGCAAAGGGAATATTAATTCCGTTTGTATGATAAAATAATTACTCTTTAATCTTGCTTAGTTCTTAAGATTTCGAGCTTAGCAAAACGTAATAATAACTTTTTAGTATCACCATTCTGAAACTTAATTTCGGCTTTTGCATCACCTCCTGCACCTTCTAAGCTCATCACTTGACCTCTACCAAAACGTTGATGATTAACTGTTCTACCTACAGTTAACTTACTATCAAAAGAACCTGAATCACTTTCAGTCTTATCTAGTTTCTTTAATTTTTTTGGTGTACTAATTTTAAAGTTTTCAGATTTTTTGCTCATCTCTTTTTTATGAATCTTGGCTGTTTTAGGTTTTGCAAATCTAACGCGATTTGGCTCAATATCTCCAAATATAGAAGCGTCTAACATAGGGTTAAAACGTTCTTTTAATGGTGTAGTAATATTTATAAATTCGTCATCAATCTCTTCGATAAAACGACTTGGTTCTGCATCTATTAGTTTTCCCCAACGGTAACGCGATAATGTATACGTTAAATAGGCTTGTTTTTCGGCTCTTGTTAATGCCACATAAAATAAACGTCGCTCCTCTTCTAGTTCACTTCTAGTATTCATACTCATTCCACTCGGAAATAAGTCTTCTTCCATACCAACAATAAACACATGTCCAAACTCTAGACCTTTAGCTAAGTGAATTGTCATTAACGCAACATGGTCTGGATCGCCTTTATCTCCATCTAAATCCGTTGCTAAGGCTATATCTTCTAAAAATTCTGCTAAAGAATCACCAGCATCTGCCAATTCCATTTGTCCTTCAACAAAATCTTTAATACCGTTAAGTAATTCTTGTACGTTATCCATTTTGACAACACCTTCTGGTGTGCCATCTTTTCCTAATTCTCTAACTAAACCACTTGTTTTGGAAACATGCTCTGCTAAATCGAAAGCATTCGCAGTTTGGTTCATCACCTTGTAGCTTTCAATAAGTGTTACAAAATCTCTAAGTTTATTTTTGGTTCCATTATTAATGTTTACATTAACTGAATCAATATTCTTAATAACATCATAGATGGTTTGTCCTGTAGCATTTGCAGCAACAATTAAGCGATCAACTGTAGTTTGTCCAATACCTCTGGCAGGATAATTAATAACACGTTTTAATGCTTCTTCATCTGCAGAATTAAGAATTAAGCGTAGATAAGCTGTAACGTCTTTAATTTCCTTACGTTGATAAAATGATAAACCTCCATAAATTCTGTACGGAATATCTCGTTTTCTCAACGCGTCTTCAATGGCTCTAGATTGCGCATTGGTACGATACAAAACTGCAAAATCACTGTTATGCAGTTGCTCATTCATCTTAGTATCCCAAATTGTGCTAGCCACATAACGACCTTCATCACCATCTGTAATTGCTCTATGCACAATAACCTTTTCACCAACATCATTAGCAGTCCAAACGATTTTATCTAGCTTAGTTTTGTTATGTTCTATTACAGAATTTGCTGCACCTACAATATTTTTAGTAGAACGGTAATTTTGTTCTAAACGAAACATTTTTACACCATCGTAATCCTTCTGAAAATTTAAGATGTTGTTAATATTAGCACCACGGAAGGCATATATACTCTGCGCATCATCACCAACCACACAAATATTTTGAAAACGATCAGCTAAAGCTCTTACTATTAAGTATTGTGAGTGATTAGTATCTTGGTACTCATCAACCAAAATATATCTAAACTTATCTTGGTATTGTGCCAACACATTAGGAAAACGTGTTAATAACTCATTGGTTCTCAACAATAAATCATCAAAATCCATTGCACCAGCTTTAAAACAACGATCTACGTATTCTTTGTAAATCTCTCCAATTCTTGGTCGCCTTGCCATGGCATCTGCTTCCATTAATTCAGGATTTTTAAAATAAGCTTTAACGGTAACTAGGTTATTTTTGTAAGATGAGATTCTGCTATAAACTTGCTTGGTTTTGTAAATATCTTTATCGAGTCCCATTTCTTTAATAATAGAGCCCATTAATTTTTGCGAATCTTGTGTATCGTAAATTGTAAAATTGCTTGGAAAACCTAAATGATGACCTTCAAAACGAAGGATTTTAGCAAAAACAGAGTGGAATGTTCCCATCCAAAGGTTTTTAGCTTCACCATCACCAACAATGTCCGCAATTCTGCCTTTCATCTCTTTTGCCGCTTTATTGGTAAAGGTTAATGCCAAAATATTGAAAGAATCGACACCTTTACTCATTAAATAAGCAATACGATAAGTAAGCACACGCGTTTTACCAGAACCTGCACCAGCAATGATAATCATTGGTCCATTTACCTGAATAGTAGGTTCTAGTTGAGCGTCATTAAGTTGACTGAGATATTTTTCCAAGTTAAAATTTTTTGAAGCTGTAAATTTACGGATACTCTTATAGTTATCCGAATTGAAAGCCATTAAATATTAAAACATTGTTTAAATTACTGATTTTTATTACTCTTTTTGAAGCCCATCACCTGTCATAGCTGTAAGTAAACCTTGTTTTACATTTAACCAAACAAAATTAAAAACAGATTTAGAAACATCCCTTTCTACCTGTTTATCTTGTCCGTAACGAAATTTATTCTTTTGTTCTTCACTATTATTTGAAACTATCAAATTAATTAAATTCGATAAAAATCTGTTTTTTTCTTTTCCATTCTTTTTTAAAATAGCTACTTCAAAATCATCATATTTCATTTTCAAATCAACACGAGACAGTTCCTTATTAGCACTAATGGTAAAATAAGTTTGCTCTAACTCACCGTTTAAATCCACATTGAGATTCGCTTTTGTAAACTGATCTAATTGATCTGCGCTAAACAATCCTAAATCGGCTTTAAATTCAAAATGGTCTGTAATATCAGCTACTTTGAAATTCCAATTGACTTTTAAAGCTGAATTCTCCATGAATGTTGAACTCACCTTAATTTCTGTCTGTTCATTTTGGTTAATGTTACCTAGGTTAAAAATTGTAGCCTCTATGTCTTTAAAACCTAATTGTCCTGCTGGTTTCTCAGAATTTACTTTTTCTAAATAGGATATTTTACCGTTTGAAATTTCAACGGAATTAAGACCTAATTCAAAACTTAAATCCCTTAGCATCGTTCCGTACAATGGCTTATATGTTGTATCATCTGCGACTAACTTATCTCTGTAAATTTCAGCTTCTGGTGAAATTATTTTTACTTTTTCTGACTTAAAAAAGACCTTTTTATCAGGACTTAATCCATATTCGGTATCCTGGAATTTCAATTCTTTTATTTTTAGATTAAAATGATCACGTTCGGTTTTTAAAATCTTAGAATATTCAATCTTATTGTATTTTGTTTTTATTTTAAAATCTTTAAACGTCGCATTCGTATTAGTAATTAGAATCGAGTCTGCAAATAAACCATCAAACTTATTAATGGCATATTTCACTTTTTCAGCGTTTAAATTAAAATCCACATATTTAATCCGCTTTTCAATTTTGGAAGCTCGTGGATTGATTTGAAGTCCTTTTAATTCAAAATTAAATGTTGGAATACTTAAAAGAGTTGAATCCGTGTCTGAGTTTAAAACCAAAACATCGGCATTGTTAATTACTATTTTGTCAACCTTAATGATTTGTTTTAAATTGTCTAGAATTCCCTTACTGTATTGGTCATTCTTAACCTTTGGATTATGTTTATATTTTACAACAAGCTGATCTAAAACTATTTCGTCAATTGTAACCTCATTATTCACTAAATAATCATAATAACTAACATCCTTTATTTCAATTACATTCAATTTAGCATTGAGAATAGTTTTGTCTGTTGTTTTTCCTAGAACAGTTAATTGTGGAAATTTTAATTCTAAATTACCTGTCCATATATTAAAATTCACATCAGCGTAATCTAACTTAATTGATTTTGGTAAATCTTTGATTGCAGTTTCAATTTTGTCCTCAATAAATCGATTTGTAATTAGCGTTGTTAGCAACGTAATAGCAAATACAATGGTAATTGAAATTAGAATTCTATTACGTTTGTCCTTTATCATTATTGAAGAATTTTAGAATTGAATAATTAAGAATAAAATTACCTAAACCACCTTCAACTACTTAACTATAACAGAAAATTTCTTAACTCATAAACGAATGACGGTTAAGCATTAAAAAGCTCTAAAAACACTTTTTTCTGAGCGCGAGCAATAGGTATTCGTTTTTCATTATCTAAAACTAAATAGCCTTCATTTTCAAAATGCCTAACCTTATTGATATTAACAATGTGAGATTTATGGCATTTAAAAAAAATAGAAGACATCTTTTTTGCAAACTTTCCTAAATTGTAAGAACTCGTTAAAGTTGTATTGTCTTCTAAGTGAATCTTAGTGTAACCTTCGTAGCCTTCAATATGCAAAACCTCATCTTGAGGAATAAAAGACAACCCTTTTGCTGTTGGCACAATTAGTTTATTATTATCCGATACTGTGGCCGAAATCAATTTTAGAAGTCTAGAATTTTGGTCAACAGAATTTTGAGATTCAATAACCTCTAAGGCTTTATCAATCGCTATTTGCAGTTCATTATTATCTATTGGTTTAAGAATATAATCTATTGCATTTTCCTTAAATGCTTTAATAGCATATTCACTAAAAGCGGTTACAAAAATCACCTGAAAATCGATAACCTTAACAGCCTCTAACAACTCAAAACCATTAATTCTTGGCATTTGTATATCTAAAAAGACAAGTTGCGGTTTTAGTTCTTTTATAGCATTTATTGCCGCTTCTGGTTTTTGATATGTGCCAACAATATTTAAATTAGGAAAAAGTTTTTCTATCTTTTTTTGTAAGCCTTTTAAATTAGAAATCTCATCATCAACCAATATAGCTTTTACATTATCTGTCATAACTTTTGAATTATAAAAATTGATTTATTTCCTTTTTCATCTCTATTTGGATAAATTTCTTCCTCAGAATACGAGATTTTCCACTTTCTAGAATTATTTAAATAATGAAGTCTATCTTTTAATACATGAGACGACTTTATATTTTCATTTTGTCTTTTTTTAGTGTTTACAAAACCAACACCATCATCTATAATCTCTACAATTATAGTGTGGTTATTTTCACTTTTAAAATTTACAACAACTTCGCCTTCGTCTATTTTATTAAATATACCATGATTTATCGCGTTTTCTATAATAGGCTGTAAAATCATTGTTGGTATTGTTGTATTTTGAATATCTAAACTATTATCTATATTAATTTGAAAGTTTAATTTTTCTTTGAATCTAAGTTTTTCAATTTCCAGATAATTTTTAAGCAAGGTTGTTTCTGCCCTTAACGATATTTCATTTTCTTTAGAAAGCTCAAAGAATTGCCTTACTAATTTAGAAAACTTAACCAAATACATTTCTGAAGCTTCAAAATCATTTTCGTTTATATAATATTGAATTGCTGCCAAAGAGTTAAACACAAAATGAGGATTCATTTGTGAACGCAATGCCTTTAATTGCAATTCTGACAATCGTTTATCATCAAATATTTTTTGATTCTTTTTGAATTGGGAACGTTTTACGTATATAACAGATATTAATGCCACCAGAAAAACACCTAGAAATACAATCAGAGTTTTAAACCAAAATGTCTGCCACCACATCGCTTTTATTCTAAAGTTAATAGTTTTTGTAACCGACTTGTCCCGAATATTAAAGACATAATTTCCTGGTTGAAGATTATTAAAATTAACCGTATTCACAGAAGTCTTTACCCAATTAGACTGCAAAGGCTCTAGTTTATATTGATAATCTTTATTTTTAAAGTTAGCATCAGAAAAATCAATACTTTCAAACTTAAAATTAACAACATTGCTACTTTTATAATTGTAACTAGATTGGTCTTTTGTTATAGCTTCTGCGTTATAGGTTGCGCTATTAATTAGTACATCTATTAATAAATCTTTTCTTGCCTGATGAATTGGTAGTATTGCTAAGCCATTATTTGCACCTACAATTAAATCTTTTGTGGTAACATAAACAGAATTGATATTATCATTAGGCAATCCGTCATTTACATTATAAGTCCTAATTAACTCATAATTGTTATCTTTTTTTAGGAAATGTAAAACGCCTGAGTTTGTTGCCAACCAAATAGATTCATCCTTTACATAAGCATTCTGAACAATCAAAAACTCTGAATTAACCAAAGGATTAATTGTTTTTAAATCTGAAATATAACTACCAAAACCATCCGTATTTATTAAAATTTCTGACTCTGATATCGGTACGATACTTAATACAGACTTATTAAATTTTTCATTCTTAAACCTAATTGTTTTTATTGCATCCTTTTTTAATTCTTTTAAACCATTATTAGTTGCTAATATTAATCTAGAATTAAAAACCAATAAATCATTACAACCTCTGAGAACAAGGTCTTTTTTTATATTTAATGTTTTAGGCTCTAATTTATAAATACCAAAAGAATAAATGCCATATATATGAGATTCAAAATAGGTAAGCTTTTTTATAAAAGAGTTGACTTCTAAGGAGTCAAATATCGATACATCAAAACTAAAGATTTCTCGCTTCCCATTCTTTTCTGCAATTAGACTGCTCCACGACAAATAGTAATTTGTATTAAGACTATTAATAGATAGCGCTCCAAAAATGTAATCTTTAGAATTTAAATAAGGATTAAATGTTTCGTCTAAGTCATTGTAAACAAAAAATCCTTTATTATAAACACTAGCAATCAATTTGCGATTTACAATGTTTAGATTCTGAACCTTTTCATTAGTAAACTTATAGGCTATGTTTTGCTTTACAAAAGGCAATTTGTAAACACCATTGGTAAATGTAGATAGCCACACCGTATTCTGCCTATCTATAAAGCCGAAATGCGCATTTAACTCCGAAGGAAAAAATATGGGTTCTATAACATGAAAATCTTTATCTAATTTAGCGACAAAACTATCACCTGAAATCTGAATTTGATTTCCAACCAAATTTATTCTTGGATGCTTAAGCCTCTCTATACCAACTTCTCCTTTGTGGGTGAAACTTTTTAACTCTAGTGTATTTAAGTTTAAAAAAGTATAATTTTTATCTGATATTAAATAAAACAAACTATCTGATATCTGACCTCGAGAAGCATTTTGATACATAATATCTTTAGCTGAATATTGAGCCAAAACATGTAATGCTTCGTCATATAAATTTAAAGTGCTTGAATTAAAATCTACATTTAGATATCTTACTTTACTATTATAAACTCTAGTATAATTCTTTATTTTATTTATTGACGTTTTTGGATTTGCAAACCGCCTCCAAACGTTATCCTTTAAATGGTGACTGGTTTTAGGACCAGAGAGATAAACCTTATTATCAATCTGTGTACTAAAAATTGGATTTATTACTTCCTCTTCATTTTCATTAGGAAAAGAAAATACGCTATCATTTTCTATGTAACCTAAGTGTGTAGATTTAGACATATACCAAATTTTACCATCTGGTGTTGTAAACGCATCCCAAACATCGTTATTAGGTAAACCTTGTTTTGTTGTAAAGTTTTTTAATACTTTACCATTATACCTTACCATTCCTTTATCGGTTAAAAACCAAATAAAACCCTTAGCATCTTGCACAATAGTATAGACATGATTACTAGGTAATCCGTCTTTAGTAGAAATATTAGTATATTGTTGTGAAAATGAAAAGCTCCATATCAAAATAAAATATATTGTGATATGGAACCTGTTTTTTTTCAATTGAATTGATTTAATATATTTACAAAGTAAAGCTTTCTTATATTAATAATTTTGATCTGCATCTCTTTTTACTCTGCAAACACCAGAAATATTATGAGTGACACTATTATCATCTAAATAGGTTCCAGAAAAATCAAACTCTATATAATCACCAACATTATTTGATGTTGTTGACGTTACAGTTGCTGTAATTGGGTGAGAGGAAAAATCTAGAGAAAGCACAAAAAGGTTACTAAAAGTGTTTTCTGAAAAATAAAATTTAGCCGTAGGATTACTATCTAAGGCAATTCCCCAATTATAATTAGTATTTGGCATAAATGAACCAGAACTATCAAAAGTAAAAACAGCCGAAATACGCCTAAAATCTCCACTTGGTTGCTGACCAGAAGCATTAATCTCGTACTTATCAATTATTGTAGAGCTATCGGTTTCTAAATGCCCTTCCGTATCATAATCAAAAATACGTTCTACACCATCAATTGTGTACTTAAAATACTCATCTGTATTTCCTGTAGTAGTTGAGCCATCATCATCATTATTACATGAAGTAACAGTACACAATGCAAACAGTAGATATATTATTTTTTTCATCTTTTAACTTTTTTTAATCTTGAAAAACACCTAAAGTCCCTTCATAATGCCCTGTAAATATTTCACCTAAATTGTTTACATATACATAATCTACATCAATTGTACTTTGTGATGGATCTGTACTATTTATATTAATGGCATTCACTGTTAATAATGGTGTATCATTATTAGGACCTTGTGCATTAGTTGAATCATCTGATGATGGATTTCCATACTCAAGTCCATCAATGAAATATGGTGTTGATAAAGACTCCATAGTTCCTAAGTAGTCTTCTACTATAACTGTGTCTGGTGATATATTTCCTGGTGCGCTGTAGACATCACCATTATAGGTGTTTCCTGCTTGTGGAACCGAATTTGCCAAACTTGGATTATCTAAGACTTTCAAATTAAAAAAAACAAAATTAGACGTGTTTAATGTAAATATATACTCATCAGCATCCGTTGGTGCTCCTAAACTTGAATCTCCATCTGCCATACGACCATCTATGAAGAAAAAATTATACTCATCTGGGAAACCATCTGCCGGATTATCATCATCCTCATCAATTTCAAAATAAGCATTGGCTGTTTCACGAAACACATTATTATGCATAAAACCATCTGAAGGTGTTGCTGGATCCGTCTGGGCATCATCATTACTATCACAACTGAAAATTAAAATTGTAAATAATATTAGAATTGTTTTTAGTGTTTTCATTATTGTTTATGAATTAAAAAATAGATTTGAGATTAATCTAAAATTATTCCTAAAGTACCTTCATAATGACCTGAAATTAAAGTTCCATCTGTTGCCAGAAACGTATAATCTATATCAATTGTACTATTTGTTGGTGCAGAATATTCAATACTAATCGCATTTATTGTTACAGTCGGACCCATTGTTCCCGAATAATACCAAGTACCGAAATTTTCTGAAATGTGTGAATAATCAATTCCATTATCTGTTCCAAAAGCTGCATTTACTTGTAGATTATATTCGATGAATGAATCAGCAGAAAAACCAGAGCTAAACCCATTAGTTAATATACTAGACGCAACATAAGTTTGCCCTGCAGCAATTGCACTTGTTGTTAAACTAGGATTAGAAGTATCTGCCAATACTTTTAATTTTACCAATTTTGAAGTTGTGTTTAAACTATAAGCATAAGCGTGGCCAACACCTACATCTCCATATGTATCTGTCATTCTTCCATCAGTAAAGAAAAAATTATAATAATCGGGAAGGCCATCATTATTAGAATCTATTTGGTCTATGGTAATATATGCGTTTTCGGTATCATAAAACGTTGCATTTATTGTAAATCCGTCAGTTGAAACAGTAGTTACAGCATCGTCATTATTATCACAATTTGTAAATGTCAAAATAGACACTATTATTAAAAGTTTAAGCTTTTTCATAATACTAATTTTAATGTACACTCTAATTAAGAGTGTACATTATGGTTTTGAATATTAATGAAAGACGTCAATAATTACACAATATTCTGCTTCTACTCCTCCACCTGTTATATCATATCGCATTTCTTCTCCAACAGCAGTTCCTGCACGTTGGCATGTTACATTTACACTATAAATTGTACCACCAACACTCAATTGTCCTGATCCTGTAGCATTATTAGTAACAACTTCTGTAACAAACCAAAAATCACCTGGATCCGAAGCTTTGTAAATTTCTATTTCTGGTCCATTAGAAGACGTTTGATAAAAATCTGTGACTAGGTCTGCTTCTGGTATTAGTGTTTGTGTATTCTGACTATCATAAAAAGTAAAGCCTGCATAATTGCAATCGTCTTGATTATCTGCATTACCATCGTCGTTATCGCAATTAGAGATTGTAAGTGTAATTGCAAGTAAAAGGATTGTTTTAAAAATTGATTTCATAATTATTATTTGTTTAGGTTAAATTGTTATTTGTTTATTGGCCAAGTGCTACAAAGTTGCCAAAGCCAATTTGTAATGAAGATTGTAAATTAAAAGTACTACTACTTATATCATAAATATGTAATCCATCTGCATCTGTCACATAGGCGTAATTCCCACTTAATGCAACACCACTGGCTCTAGAAAGGATTTTCATATCTTGTAACGATAACGTCGCTAAATCGTACATTCTAACACTATCAGAACTAGATTGTAGTGGTGCATTTGCACTAGCTTTCATCGTTATATAAGCATAATCATTATGTATTGCAAAAGCCGTTGGATAACCTTCAATATTCACCTCATTTACTAAGGTTAATGAACTAGCATCAAACTGTTTAATTTTTTTATCAATAGTATTTGCAACATAAACATATGTGCCATCTGTTTCTACCCAACTGTGATATTGCCCAAAAGGAGAATCTCCATAAGAAGCAATATCTATATCTGTAGTATTAAATATTCCTGTTGCAGTTGGAGTACCAGGATTGGTTACTTCATAAGAATGCAATCCGTTGGCTTGATCTATTACAAATAATTCATTCTGAATCTTTGTTAAACTCATAGCATCGCCTCCCAAATTAACTTGAGAACTAAAGTTTAGATTTACTAAATCCACAACGTGCAAGCCTCTGTAAATATCTGTTAGATAGCCAACACCATTAACCGTGTACATATCACTTAACAAACTAAAAGCAAGCGTATTATCTTTTGGTATTGTAGTTGCTATTGAAGGAAACACTGGATTACTAATATCTACTAAACTTATATATGGTTCAATAGCATCGTATTGAGCAACGTAAGCAACGTTTGGTGAAACACTTACAAAATAAGATGTATTAATAGCAATACTATTTACCAAAGTTGGTGTTGTTGGTGTAGATACATCTATAATTTTTAAATCTGTACCATCTGTAATATATGCATATTGTGGAGTAATTGTGCTTCCTGATGAACTTGACGAACTATTATCACTACAACTAAAAGTAAACAGTATGATAAACAGGCATAGACTAGTTTTAATATTTTTCATTGATTTATTGATTTAGGGCACTATTAGAGTTTTCACTTATTGCTTTTTATAACTAAAACCACTAATCACAGCAGCAAAATACCTTGTAATTAAAAGACCACATACAACCATCAAGCATAAGGGCGATTTCATTTAATAAAACATACAGTTGATCCAATTACCTGTTTTGTTTGGACATTAGATTGAAAGGTTTTAAGTTTGTGTCTTAAAATTACACCATGGATATCGATAAAATAATAGAACTCATTTTTAGTATTGCACCTGCTTTAGTTGTTGGCGCAATTGCTTATTACTTTTTTAAAATGCATACTGATAATGAAAACAGCAGAAGACGTTTTCTATTACAAAAAGATTTACAGAAAGAAACCTTTCCTTTACGCTTGCAAGCTTACGAACGTATGGCACTTTTCTTAGAGAGAATTGCACCTTCTAAACTATTAACAAGAGTCAACCCAACCTCTTCAAATAAAGAAGATTACGAAGCTTTGCTTATCGCTACCATTGAACAAGAGTTTGAACACAATTTATCGCAACAAATCTATGTAAGCGATCAATGCTGGTCAATAACACAGGCTGCTAAAAATGCTACGATTCAACTGATAAGAAAATCTACAATGTTAGAAAGTACAGATACAGCCAATAAATTACGTGAAGTTGTTTTAACCGAATTAATGGACAAACCAGCACCAAGTAATGCAGCTCTCGCTTTTATTAAGCAGGAAGTTAGTGAGATGTGGTAAGATTGTTAGATTACTAGATTTTTAGATAGCTATACCTAAAAATCTACTTTTCGTGTCGTCTTTCAGCGTACTCATAACCTTCATGCCACCATTTTTCCATTAAGCGTTTACTGAAAATTAAAGAATTCTCCGTGAGACTAGTTGGCGTATAATACAAATTGAGTTTTACACCTTTATTTCTGGCTGCAAGCTTTCCAATCATTATATCATTGCGCTCTACTTGATTTAATAAATGCCCAAACAAGCTTATCATTAATGAAAATGGGTTTTTACCTAATACCTTTTGTTTTCCTAAATTTTCAGCTTCTAAAACAATAGCATCAACTTCAGTTGCACCTCGTTGTATGGCTTCTCTAATAGGAATAACACTTCCTAAGCCACCATCTGCATATTCGTAGCCATCAACCTTAGCTAATGACATAAACGGAACGTAGTTGCAAGAAATCCATATCCAATTGCAAAATTCTTCATACGAACACTCTTGTATAGATTTATATTCTACACGGTTTAATGATAAATTAGCAACAGTAACTACAACATCGTGTTTCTCTTTTCTAATTTGCAAGTACTCTTCGTAAGTAACATGTTTTCTAATATGTTTTCTTAGCGCTTTACTTTCTCCAAAAGTTCGCTTGCGTCTCATAAACTGCCAAAGAGAGTTTATAAAATCTATAGACACATATTCTCTATCTCCTTTTTTGCGCTGTATAAAAGGGCTTACGCTAAATATATCGTGTTGTTGTACATTAGTAAAAATATCATAGAGTTTACCGATTTCACCAACGGCTAAATGCGGAACGAGCAAGCTTCCTGTAGATGTGCCTAAAAACATATCGTAATTATGTTTTTCGCGCTCCATTAAGTATTGCGCAACACCTCCTGCAAATGCGCCTTTACTTCCTCCTCCTGATATTACTAATGCTCGCATTAATCCTTTTTTTCTTCTAGTTGTTCAGATAATTCTTTTGCAAACTTAACCAATCTCCAGTTATGATGCGATTTTGCGTTCTCTAAATTCAATTTACAGTCATCATCGCAAGACTTCATTAACTTTAAATAATTAAAAGCACTCATTCTTAAATCCGCATTATAAGCCTCACCAGTATATTGTTTCAACTCATTAAATAACTCTCGCTTGTTATCCGCCTCATAATAAGGTGTATTCAAGTTTAAAACAATCCATAATAAGCGCACATTTTTATCACTAAAACCAATAACATCTCGAGTTTTAGACAGATATTTAGCACGATCTAAAGGAAAGTTAGTCCAGAGATTATACAATGCACTTTCTATTGTAATATAAGATTTATCATCGAGTAAAGACTCATATTCGGTTTTTAAACTCTCAGGAATCTTGGTAACATGTTGAGAAATAGCTTGGCGTACTTTTAAGCCATTCTTAAAGGTATCTGCAGTCACCAAATCTGGTACTTGAGAAATTATCTTAGCCTTCGCTTCATCTGAAATATAATACTTAAGTTGTTCTGCACATTTAGACGACTTCGCTTCACAATCTACTATAGCATATTCATTTACAAAAACCGATTGACGTTTTAATAACTCAAACGCTTGCTCATATGGAAAATCCTTACTTACAATCCAGTAATTAACAAAGCTAGTTAATGATTTGCCGTGCAGTCGTTGCACTTCTGCAATAAAATCCTTTGTTTCAACACTACCAAACTGATACTTTGTTAGATAATTTTTTACCGCTTTCTTAAAAACAGCATCACCTACTTTAGCTTTTAAAGCATGTAACGCAAAAGCACCTCTTTGATAAAACGTTAAACTACTAGCCTTGGCATCTAACAATGATGTGCCTTTACCTGTTAAATCTTGCCGACTTAAATCTAAAACCGACTCTAATAACTTGAAGTAAAAATAATCATCACCAAAAATATCACGTTCAGCCAAAAGTGCATAATAAGTGGCAAAGCCCTCTTGCAACCAATGATGCTCCCCAGATTTCGCTGTTACCAAATCTCCAAACCACTGATGCGCCAACTCATGTGCATTAACGCTAACATAGTTTCTGTCGTTAAATCCAATAGAGTCTACCACAAATGCATCTGAAAATATAGTTAGGCTGGTGTTTTCCATACCAGAATACAAAAAATCATGAACAGGCACTTGTTTGTAATTTTGCCAAGGATATGCGAAACCGATTTCTTCTTCTAGAAAATCGAACATTTGTTTGGAGTAACGATAGGTTGGTTCAACCTTCAAAGAATCTTCTGGATAATAATAGTATTCTAGAGGTATTCCGCTTTTTGAAGTTTCTGTTTTTTTATTGTATTTACCAATTGCTATTGCGACCAAATAGCTAGACATTGGTTTTTTCATGTCATATTTCCAAATAGTTAAAGAATCACCAACTTGTTTGTCAATTAATTTCCCATTAGCCAAAGCCTCATATCCATTTGGGTAGGTAATTGAGATATCAAATTCAATTTTATCATTAACATCATCTATACTTGGCAACCAATTACTCGTGTATTTTCCTTGACCTTGTGTCCAGATTTGATTGTCATTATTCTGCTTTGTGAAATACATAGCTTTCTTAGGGCGCGAAAAAGAAATCAATGTGAAATTATATGTTTTACCTACTTCAAAATTGTCACTTCTAACGACAATTTTATCTTTTCCAGAAAAATGAATTCCACCTTTAAAGCTACTATCGTGAAGCTCATAATGATATGTATTCTTTGCATCTAAATAAATCGAATCTACCGCTTTCAATATCTTGAAAGTGTATTTAGCTCTTAACTTAATTTCTTTTTTTTCTGATACAAACTCTAATCCAGCATCAACTGAAATAAAATCTACATAATCTGTTTGCTGAGCTATAGAAATACTGGTAAAAAAAACACATAAAATTATTAAGAAACTCTTCATAGACATATATAAAACAAGAATAAGACCAAAATAGAGTTTTTATATCATTACTAAAAAGTTACGTCTTAGAAATAACATAATTTTATAAATTCTTCGTTTCACTCTCAATAACAAAAAAATTACTTTTTTAAAAGGAAATAGGTAAATTCGCAGTTATGAGTGCGAATTTACAAACTCCCATTGATTACCTCAAAGGTGTTGGCCCTAACCGAGCAGATTTATTGCGCTCAGAGTTGGGTATTCAAACTTATCAAGACCTTATAAATTTATTCCCAAACCGTTATATAGATCGTACACGATACTACAAAATAAATGAATTGCAACGCAATAATGCAGAAGTTCAGATTATAGGTATTATCACAGGGTTTAAAGAAGTAGCCCAAAAACGAGGGAAACGTTTGGTCGCCAACTTTAAAGACGAATCTGGAATGATGGAACTCGTTTGGTTTAGAGGACAAAAATGGATAAGAGAAAATCTTAAAGTCGGTCAACCTTATGTGATTTTTGGAAAAACCAATTGGTTCAATGGAAAATTCAGTATGCCTCATCCCGAAATTGAATTGCAAAAAGAACACGAAAATAATTTGCGTTCTGCCATGCAAGCTATTTATCCATCTACAGAAAAATTATCAAATAAGGGTGTCACAAATAAAGTTGTCTCCAAAATAATGCAGCAATTATTTTTGGAAACCAATGGACGTTTTGTTGAAACCTTACCCAATTCTGTAATCTCAGAATTAAAATTAATCACTAAATCTGAAGCACTTTTTAATATTCATTTCCCGAAGACTCCAGAGCTTTTAGCGAGAGCACAATTCCGATTAAAATTTGAAGAATTATTTTACATTCAGCTCCAATTAATTATTAAAAATCTTATCCATAAATCGAAAATTAAAGGCTTCGCATTTGATAAAGTTGGTGACTATTTTAACACGTTCTATAAAGACCATTTACCGTTTGAATTAACCAATGCACAGAAACGTGTTTTAAAAGAAATTAGACACGATTTAGGTAGTAACGCACAAATGAATCGGCTTTTGCAAGGAGATGTAGGTTCTGGGAAGACTATAGTAGCATTTATGTCAATACTCATTGGACTTGACAACGGATACCAATGCTGCCTAATGGCTCCTACTGCTATTTTGTCAGCTCAACACCACCAAGGATTAAGTGAGCTATGCAAACCACTAGGAATCAGTATTTCACTATTACAAGGCTCAACTAAAACTTCAGAACGAAAAATCATTCATAAAAACCTAGAAAATGGCAGTTTACAGATATTAATAGGTACGCATGCACTTCTAGAGGACAAAGTGAAATTTAAGAATTTAGGACTCGCCATTGTTGATGAGCAACACCGATTTGGAGTTAAACAACGGAGTAAATTATGGCATAAAAATGAGCTTCCTCCCAATGTTCTGGTGATGACTGCAACACCAATTCCGAGAACCTTAGCAATGTCTGTTTATGGCGATTTGGATATCTCAGTTATTGACGAATTACCAGCTGGAAGAAAACCGATAAAAACCGTTCATCGTTATGATAATAATCGCCTGAAAGTTTTCAAATTTATGAAAGACGAAATCGCTTTAGGTCGACAAATTTATATCGTCTATCCTTTAATTCAGGAAAACGAAACAATGGATTATAAAGATTTAATGGATGGTTACGAAAGTGTCTCTAGAGAATTTCCGATGCCAGATTATCAGATTTCTATTGTTCATGGAAAAATGAAACCTGCAGATAAAGAATACGAAATGCAGCGTTTTGTAAAAGGTGAAACTCAAATTATGGTAGCAACTACTGTTATTGAAGTTGGCGTTAATGTACCAAACGCATCTGTTATGATTATTGAAAGTGCAGAACGATTTGGCTTATCACAATTACACCAATTACGAGGACGTGTTGGTCGCGGTGCAGAACAAAGTTATTGCATCTTAATGACCAGCCACAAACTTAGCCAAGACAGTAAAACAAGATTAGAAACCATGGTGCGTAGCAGTGATGGTTTTGAAATTGCAGAAGTAGATTTAAAACTAAGAGGACCTGGTGATCTTATGGGAACGCAACAAAGTGGTGTTCTAAACCTTAGGATTGCAGATATTGTAAAAGATAAGGATATATTAGAACAAGCACGTTACTACGCTAAAAACATACTTAAAACAGACCCAAGCTTAGCGTCTCCAGAACATAAAATGATTCTATTCACTTACAGACAAATGAGTAAGTTTCGTAATATCTGGAATTATATTAGCTAAAAAAAGGAGATACATAAAGTATCTCCTCATTCTTCTTTTTCATAACAATGTTACATTAGGCAACTTGAGCTTCATGTTTACCTTCATAAACCTCTTCGACTAATTTGGCATTAAATGCTGGCAAATCTTCTGGTGAACGACTCGTTACCAATCCAGAATCTACAACTACCTCTTCATCTACCCAATTAGCTCCTGCATTAATCATATCCGTTTTAATGGAATCATACGATGTAATTTTTCTACCTTCTAAAACACCTGCTTCTGCCAACAACCATGGTGCGTGGCATATTGCTGCCACTGGTTTATGATTTTCAAAAAATGATTTCACAAAGTTCACCGCATCTTTATTCTTTCTTAATAAATCAGGATTTATCTGTCCTCCTGGTAACATTAAAGCGTTATAGTCTTTTTGACTAATTTCACTTAACGTTTTGTCTACGTCATAAGAATTACTCCAATTACCATCTTTCCAGCTTTTAATTTTTCCAGATTCTAAGGATACAATATGCACCTCTGCTCCTGCTTTTTCTAACGCTGCTTTAGGTGATTTTAATTCGCTTTCTTCAAATCCATTTGTTGCTAAAATTGCTACTGTCTTTTTATTTAAATTTTCCATTTCTATATTCGTGTTTTAAATTTGTGTTTTACTTTTAATTCTAATCTTGTATTTATTTTTCGACTATAGGTAAAACCTAATTAACACTCATATTTAATTCATTCATAGCTTCTCCAATTAAGGCATTTCCTTGTATAATTTCAAAAGTAGAATTGTTTGGCGCATCATCATGCAAAGCCCTTACCAAGGTTTGCGCAACGTCTGCTCTACTAATTTCACCTTGTTTGTTTAATTTTTCACTCAACTCAATTTTTCCTTTTCCTTGAGAATTATTTAAAGTTCCTGGTCTAATTATAGTGTAATTGAGATCATTACTTCTTAAATACTCATCAGCATTTTGCTTTGCTTTCATATAATCCTCCATACCTTCTACAGCCTGCGGATTATCTGCTCCCATGGTACTTAACATTACAAATTTCTTAACGTTCGCCATTTTAGACACAGCCATTAAACGTTTAGCGCCTTCTTGATCAACTTCAACAACATTTCTCCCTCCAGAACCTGCTGCAAAAAGAACTTTATCTACACCTTTAACCGCATGTGTTAAGTCCTTTGTTAAATCTGCAAGCACTGTTTCTACACCATCTGCTTTAAATTGATCTAATTGCGCTTCCTTTCTCACCATTGCAATAGGATTAAAATATTGCGATGCTTTTAAAAGGTTTACTATTTGTTTTCCTGTGGTACCATTGGCACCAGCTACTAATATATTTTCCATATTTTTTTTTATTTACTGTTCACATAAAATGCATAAATAACGCCTGGCAACCATCCTATTAAAGTTAAAAGGATAC
>TARA_R110002049_G_scaffold277932_1_pt1 | contig 31504 bp, 23 predicted proteins | sample TARA_R110002049 | Tara Oceans TARA_R110002049 (sample SAMEA4396941) | marine metagenome | biome: Polar Biome; feature: [SRF] surface water layer (ENVO:00010504); material: water (ENVO:00002006), including particulate matter (ENVO:01000060) such as... | depth 5 m
TTGGACTGTTATCCCTGTTGAGGAACGGGATCAATATATGAATGCCTTAGAGAGTGCTAGCTTTGGCCAAAACATAAACCCATTTGCAGAATATATTGCCTATTTGGTCAAGGCTGGCTTAAAGGGAAAACCTATTGCTAAAATAGACTCTAGGAATTAAATATGATTCCATTCAGTAAATCACATAAAATTTGATTAAAAAGTTTGTGTGAATTCATTTCATGGTATTTTATTGTTTCTTTAAAGAAATGTCCTTAAACTTTAGATATTTTCCAAGCATAAGGAATATATGGAACAACTCTCAATCATTTAGTAGTGATAATTCTAAAAAGACATCAAAACTTACATATAACTCACAAATATCTGATTTTACTCCATAATCGTTAACCAATCTCGGTAAATTTCCAATAAAATAAAACAGATTGCCCAAACTATTAATACTATTTACTTTTCCAAGAATGGCATTGTAAAAAATCCTTTTAAGATGTTTTGAAACATCTTTTTTTGGGTATATCTTGAATACATCCAAATCGGCAAGTGCCGCATAATTACCATCTAAATACCCTGAAATTTCCGTAAGGCTTAAATCGTTATCAATAATATATTTTATATCTCTGGAATCCAAAATCCCATTATTATATCTATAATCACTTGTGTTCGGTTTATCAATATCCTCTTTAAATGAAATTATGGCAATGTCATATTTTTTTAGTTTTTTTAACTCTCTTGAACTTTCAGGAATACGAATCTTATACTTTAATAATTTCAAATCCTCTAATAAATCCATCCACTTTGATGAATAAAAAACATTTTTTATAGCATTGAAATCCAATTGTTTATTATGCCTATGATAGGTTAACAATGTGTTGGTCGCATAGTTAAATAATTTTTCAGGGAAATTATTGATATGCTTTGGCGGTAAATCAAGCCATGAAATATTTAAATCATCCTTACTAAAACCATCGAGCACTTTTTCAATTATTTCAGGCGAACGATTACTGATGTAATCAGTCAACAAATGCCTAATACCCTTTTCTGACATGCTTTGGGCGAAAACAACTTTTTTAATGGATGTTTCCTCGCCTATCAAACCATTTTCCTCAAAAACTTTTAAAGCCACATCCATATTGATAACGGTATAGTCCTTTCTTTTATAGTACATGCACCAAAATAACCCGATACTGGATATATCGATTTTCTCATTTCTTTTTAGTGATAACCGTAAATAACCTAAAATATTTGGCCACATATCAAAAGAACCCTTCCAACTGTATGCAATTATATAATTTTTCAAACTCGATATTAAGTATGGGTTCTCGCCCGGAAGCTTCCCTAGTGCCATTAAATTCTTCCTTACATCATTTAGTACCCAGATAGGAAATCGTCTTTCCAAATTTTTTTCCAAAAATATCCTTTCTAAAGCCCAAACCCCTTTATTCTCACTTATGTCTATAAATGTTACAATACAGTTTTGTAATGCCAATAATGATTCATCAGATGTCCTATGTATATATAAATTAGTTAGAATTTGGGTCAGGTATTCCCTCCATTTGTAATCATCTCCCAAATAATAATCTATTGGCTTACTTAATTTTATAGCCTCTTCATATATTTCAAAAAAAGTTTCCTCAGTATAAACATCATTTTCCAATTCTTCCAGAAAACGTGTGGTATCATAATTGGAATCACTCGTAATATTATATAATAATGTAGAATCATTTTCTTGAACATAAGTAAACATTCCAAACAAATATTCTGAACTAGTTATATATTCAATTGAGTATCCATGAAATAACAAGCATTTTGTATAAGTATACAAGAATTCGTTTAACGTCGAAATTTGGTCTCTAATTACAATATTACTTATCAGGGCTAAGTCATAATAGTTTATAATTTCCAAATCCGAATGGGAAATATCATTCAAAGACTCTCTTATCTGTATATAAAATGATCTTAATGCTTCAAAATCAATGCAGTCTTTTGCTATTTTCTGAAAGAGTTTAATGGAAGTGAACTTCTTTATGATCTCCAATTTCATTTCTCTTTCAAGATCAAAATAAGAGAACCTTGACATAAACCTCGTCTCTTCCTTAAGAATAGATTGATATACGATAGTATTTACACTTGCTTTTCTTTTAACTGGGTTTATATTCAGTTCTCTCAAATATTTGTTCAAACTATCATGGAATAAAGAAATCCTGTTCAGTCTTGTTTCAAATAAATAAGGATAAGCATTTATAAATTCATGAACACAATCAAGAAGGTCGTCCGATAAAAACATAGCCAACTCGGATTTCATAAAAAAACTCCGAGACGTTAGGAATAAGGTTAATGCTGTTTTAGTGTTTACGTCCTTTAGTATCTGTCGATAATAATCATCCACCCCTTTTAATTTTTCAATAGGTGGAATATTTTTAAAAGCCTTAAAATGTTCGCCCATAAATCGAACCAATATGGGATAACCATCCGTAATATTAAAAATAGCTTCACAAACCTCATATTCACTAATATGGTACAGTTCATTTAGCACTTTATGGGTCTCGCAATTATTCCAATTAGTTAAGGTTTGCTTTTTCCATTTTAAATTAAATTTCAAGGGTCTTGATAGCACGATTGTTTTACTATGCACTTTTAAATTATCGACAAACTTTATAAATTTTTCTAGGTCCCCACTATTATAGTTTTCTACATGGTCCAATCCGTCAATAATAGTAATCAGTCCATCCATTCTAATCTTATCGATTATTTCAGACTCATTTCTTATCACATAATCACCAAATAACTTTTTAGAAAAATCATCTATAAAATTTTTATAAACTAATCTTGATTTATAATCCTTGTCTTGATTGGATGTCCAAAAACGATAAACAATCTTATTATCATAAACCTCAGATAGATAATTTACATAATGGCTTTTACCTATTCCAGGTTTGCCTTCAATTAATAGTATATTTGAAAATTCCAAATGCTTTTTCCCAACATGGATAGTTTCTTCCAATAACTTTGTTTCAAAAACGTCAATAATGGGCAAGTCTCCCCTTTTAATTTTTAAAACTCTATTATCAAGGCAATCATTAAAAAATCGATTAATTATTATCTTTCTCTTTTCGTTGTCTATATAGAATTCGTTTACCAAGTCATCAGCTTCCGTTCTTGATAATGATATAATATAAATATTATTTCGTTTAAGGGCGGGCAATCCGAAAATCCTACTATTGGTTTCAATATCAATATTCTTAAACACAATGACATTCATACCGTTGTCTGACAATGTATGTTTTTTACCCTTGATGGAAATTTCACTTTTAAAAAATTCCAAATCACTTAATGCTATTTTGTTGAAATCCTTAATCTGAAAACAGATTAAATCCTTATTACTAAAAATCTTAATGTCGTCAAAATTATTGTCAATATTAGCTTCTATCTCCAATGTGTTAAATTTTCTTTCAACATCCATCATTACCAAAAACAAAAAAGTTATTTGTTCTTGATAGGTATAACCTATAAACGCGTTTCTTGATGGCCTCATTTAAGTATTAATATTTATTATCTTTTTTTAGAAATTAGACCATGAATTATTCGGTTAACTACCATTTTTGCATTCGCCGAATTTTCAGTTCTTAAGATTTTCCCATATCCAAACCAATTCAACCATTTTATTAAATTATTAATTTCCCTATTTTGTTTTAAACCATAAATTGAGTAGATGACTCTCCATGGTTTTGGAATAAACACCCATCTACCATTTACAAAACACCACACGCTATAGGACATACCTCCAACCTTCAACGTGTAAAAAACAACATCTTGTTGGAAACAATTATATTCATTTAAAACCATAGACATGCCTCCTGGCAGATTATCAACACCATTTCGCATATCTTCAATAGTAGAAGCATAAACCCTTATTGCCCCGTCCCTTTTTTTTGGATTCAGGCTTTCATCCAAATCAAAAACATCCCTATATAATAGATGAAAGTTGTCACTTGCTTCTTTATATGTATCAGGACTGAAAATTTTTTTAAAATCAATAAGTTTAGGCTGTGCTTGGAAAAAAATCATTTTTGGGTCAACTTCTGGATCATTAAATTGACTAAAAAAATCGTTAACTTCTGATTTGGTAGGTTCTCTATCTAAATATGTAATGTAGTTTTTAAATACTTGAGGAGGGTAGTATTTTTTTCCTATGTGCGGTAACTTTAGCATAAACGCCAAAATTTCAGAATGTCCCCAGTGCTTAACCTTAACTGGAGTTAGAGATGAGATTTCCTCCAACCATGCCATTCCATGCCGTGAAAAATTATCAGGAGTAACTAAAATCCATTCATCCATATCTGGAAAATTCTCAACAGCATTCAATAAAGATTTTCTTAAATCACTTTTATTATTTTTCGGGTTTCCTTCAAAGAACTTATATTGAAGCCCAATTTTCCTCAAACCTTTTTCCATTAAGGCATCAACCCCCTTAAAATCACCTGCAGAATCCGAATATGATTGAAAGTGATAATCATACATTTGGGAATCTTCCAATAGCAATTGGTTCATGATTCTAGCAAATTCATGACCTCCTTCACTTCCATGATGGATTATTTTAGAGAGAGATGGTATGTTGGGAATTGACATAAAATGAATATAGTTCTTGCAATTATTAATTTTAAATATTAAATCCAGTATTCCTTTTGACTAAATTACTCCCCAAATTCGTCTGTATAATCCTTAAGCCATGATATATCTACATCTTTTAAATTATAATTCAACTGCTCTGCTACTAGCGCAAAAATTGCTTTGATCTGTAAATCAATATTAAGATTGGTAACTTTCCGTAAATTCTCGTAGAGTTTAGCAGAATTGTTAAAGACTTGTGGCTCGTCATCTAGCTTTTTTTTCCAAAACTCGATAAGAAAAGGTATCAGTACATAATTGTTTATACTACCTTTATAAAGCCCGAACGTAGGTGTCATTAAAAAATAGGTCTCTATAGCCACTTTGCTGCTCATTTGAAGCGAACAAATCAAATAGGTTAACACTTGTAAATATCCAAAAATATCTTGGCTTACTTTCTCTAAATATTCCAACAAATTTTTAGATTCTGATTGATTGGTTGGACAATGGCTTATAATATAATTGAGTTTAGAAAGTAAATCCTTGTTGTCAAAATTAGCCGAATACTTGTCTAATAAATCTATAGATATATTTACCAGTTCTGGAGTTTTTAATTCATTTTTCAGCCTCTTAGTTAGCAAATGAATTATTATTGGATTCAAGACAAGCATTACAAGGTCAAATCCAAAATCTTTCGTTTGTTCCGACTCACGTTCCTGAATTGAAATCACCAACTTTTTTTCCTCTGGATGAACTATTAGTTCAGTGTCCCTCAATAACATTTCATTGGTAAGATTTCTAATTTCTATTTGCTGTTCAAATACCTCTTCAAATTCACCTTTAACAATTCTGTAGCCCAACAAATTAGATAACATTCGATGAAATATTTTCATTCCATATTTTTTTTTCAAGTCGAACATTTTATAAGCCCAATATTCTGCCCTAACCTTATCATTTGTTATTTCGAAAAAGTGTATGATGTTGAAGATGTTAATTAACAACTTTTCTGGAAAGAATAAATCCTTCAAATCATTATTGTTACTAATAAATCCACGATATGGCTTTGTGTATCCATCAACTATTAGCTTTCCTGTTTCAATAAAATAAAGAATATAACCTATTGCATTGCCATACCTAACTTGTGTATTAATATAAGTGGTGTTTTCTTCAAACGAATCTAATAATAATTCATAACCCTCGATAAATTTTAAAAGGGAACCTTTGCTATCTCCTAGTAAAAAAAGAGAAGTAGCAAATTCTCCTGTAAATTGCACATAGCTGATCTCATCCACAAAGATATTATCTGTTACAAAGGCAAGGCCCTTTTCCATATAAGAATGTGCATTTTTTGTATCAACAGAATCTATTGTTTTAGCAAGTGTTAGGTAGGTATCTGCTTTAACGGTAATGTATTTATCAACCTCAAAATCTACAATTTGAAGCAAGTACTCCCTTGCTTTATTCTTATTTTCTTTGTAATAATATTGCTTACCTAGCTCATCAGTAGCAAGGAAAATGCTTGTCTTTTCATTAAGTAAATTCTTGTGTTGATTAAATGCATTTTCGGCCGCATTTAGATCATCAAGCTTTTCTGATAAGATAAATATTTGCTTTTTAATAGCAAACGCTTTCAATATTTCAATTTTAAGTTCGTTGGCTTTTTTAAATATCTGGTCAAAGATATCTACCAAACTACTCCATTTTGGATCATCTGATTTTTCCTCTTTGAATATAAAATTATTAAATAGCTTTTCTGAAAACAAAAAAGCTTGTTCATAATCTAATTCATCAATTGATTTACCCATAGTTTCAATATTAGAAAACCACTGTTGTAGACTAAACATGTCATCAATATTAAATAGTAAAAGCCAAATAATATTATTATCAAACTCCAAAACTTCATCAAGCTCAGCAGTAGCTATTTCTGGCAATTGTTTATAGGTATAACTATTAAGGTAATGTGAAAAATATTTAATAGACAATCCACTATCTTCCCTAAGGTAACTTGAGGACAGTACTAAAGCTGGAAAATAAACATCCAACTTTTTGTCAAGGGCTAGGTCAACTAATTGAGCGAGGTCATTTCTCAAAAATTCTAAATTATCATTACCTTGATTTAGTTTAGTAGATTCAAGATTCAGATGAAGACTTCTTATGAATAGGCGTAACATAAGACTCATTTGCGTTGGAATAGGAGTGTAATACCATGTGTGAAATTCAAAACCCCAATCAAAGAAAAGATTTGGTTGAGAAAAAGAGTGTTGTAAGAATTTTAAAACTACGAATCCGGCTTTATCATATTTTTTTGAATTCTTAAAATAAGAAATTACGTGTTGAACTTCAAACTGTGATAGATTTTTTTTTGATAGTAACAACTTACCTAATTCATAATTAATATCTATTATAAGTGAATCAGGCAGGTTTTTTGCACCCAATCTATTAAAGAGAGGGGAAATAGTATAATTATTTTGATCCTTCTGTAACCAGCTTCCAATTACTTCCATAATTTTTTCCAATGGTTTAGTTATATTTGGAGTGCAATCTGCTACAACTCTTATCTCATTATCCGTGATATTTGATCTTACTATATTTAATCGATACAAAAGTTCTCTAGTCTGTTCATCTTCAACTTTCAATACAAATTTGGAAAGCGTTTCATCGGTGAGGTTAGTAAATAGTTCACCTGAAAAAAAATTTAAAAATTCCTCTTCTTTTATGACCCAATTTGAATTTTGAAGATATCTACATACAACCTGAAGATAAATCGGATATCCTTCTGTTATAGTGTAAAGAAGATTTTTATGTTCAAAATTAATGCTATCTGGATAAGTTTGAATCACTTCTTCACATTCAGTTTCATTTAAAAGAGGAATTCGTTTTTCATAAATATTATCATTATACAACGTCTTAATTGAGTTTGCCAGCAAATGGTTAGAAGTTGATAGAATGGTGACATCATTATGTAGGCATCTAGAAATAAAAGTGTTAAAGACATCATCAACTCGCTCTATAATTCCAAATTTCGGAAGATCATCTAGCACTATCAGAATTCTCTTTTTCGCGCATATAGTATTCAAATTGATTTCCAGTTCTTCTATTTTGCTTGCTTCAAATGAAGCGAAGAGTTTTTTTATAATCGTTTTTTCATCACACTCCCTAAAGCTTATCCAAACTGTCTCTAAGGCCAATACCTGATGGATAAGGATGGATAATTGTGTTTTACCAGTGTCATACATTCCATATATGGCAATCCATTTTTTATCACTTTCGGACAATAGATTTTTAATAGTAGTGGTACGTCTCGATATATGACTAGAAAGCTGAGGGATTCTATCTTTGTTATAAATTTGATTTTCAAAGTTCGGAGCATTTACACCAAGCTTATTACCAATTTTATCGGCTATTTTTTTTAGTGAATCTTCACTAATTTCTGCATTGATGAGTAACTTTTTATTGGATGCTTTTTTTTTTAATGTATCAAGAATTGCATAAGTAATTGATTTCATTACTATGGATTTTGAACTATTAGGAGAAAGAATACTTGAGTGGTCATCGTCTGAATATACGATTTGTATATCCCTAGATTCATAACCAATAGAAGATTCCTTTGGTACAATAGTGTCATTTTTGCCCTGAAAATAGATTGTCTCAGGCAATAATTCAACTATGGATTGATTAATCCATTTGCGATTTGTAGTGTCGATAATATTACTCAGCGGAGCAAGATCTTTTAGATTAGGATTATTCAAAATAAATCTCCCCAAATTAGCTAAATTAGAGCCATTATTTGGCACGCAGAGGGAAATAAAAAGGGCTATTTTGTTGTGGTTATTACTTTCAATTAACTTTAATATAGCAGCTTTCGAAATTAAACCGCCCATACTATGCGCAATTAAAATTATTTTATCATACTTTTTGAATTCAACTTCTAGATGCGAGAACAATATGTCCTTGATATCATCAATTGAAAGATTCTTTTTAAATCTTTTTCTAGCTCCTCTTTTAAATAGAAAATTCCCTCTAATTCGCTCAATTTTATCACTAAATTTCGTGAAATATTCAAAATAAGCAATATCAAAATTTGAAGAGATTTCTTTGATTTTACTTAAATATTTGGGAATTCTATTACCTTCCTTTTCCACCCATGTTTCTTTTCCACCTGTAAACCCATGTATTAAGAGTATTAAATGCTTATTGTTGTCTTCTAAAATAAATCTGACCATAAAGGTATGGGTGTATCAAAAAATGAAAGACTAATTTAATTAAAAGCTTAATTAAAATCCTTTCATAAGTGATAATATTTTGCAACTTGATGAGAAAACATCTCAATTAATAAAATAAATGTTCCAAATTAAGAATCAAGTATTTTTTAAAAGCAAAGTTATACTTATTATAAAGTAATAGCTATTGCCTAAAGAAATTATAAATCAACACTGTGAAAAAGTTTTACTCTAAAGTGGTTAATCCGGAGTATGTAGATCCTTAACTATATCCCATATCTATAAATTTACCTTTTTACATTCTTTGATTATTCTCTCCTAGAATACCTAGTTAACAACAATCATAAAATAAAATTTGACACATCTAATTAAAATTGATACTAAAAAAGCATAAATATATGCAAACGTTATGTCTAACGTGAAAACAACCTTATTCTGTACCTATTCTGTACCCATTGAAATAAAAAAAGCTTCCGATCTCTCGGAAGCCCTTTGTTTACTAGTAGCGGGAACTGGACTCGAACCAGTGACCTTCGGGTTATGAGCTTTATTCTTAAATCATAAATAAAAATTATTGTTAGTAGAACAAAATAATAGTTTTTGATTTCAAATATCTATAAAACCAATTATTCTAAATTAAGTCAATAAAAATAGTAAAATGTTGTACCTATGTTGTACCTGAGTAAAAACATAGCCTTTATAAACGAAAAAAAACCGAAGATTCCTCTTCGGTTTTTGTACAGGCGGGGAGACTCGAACTCCCACACATTGCTGCATTAGATCCTAAGTCTAACGTGTCTACCAATTCCACCACGCCCGCTAATCCCGATAATTATCGGGATGCAAATATAAACAAGATTTTTAAATTGCAAACTTTATAGTATCAAAAAACATTCTTTTTTATACTTTTGAATACATCCATATAAAAACTTCTATGAACAACATCAAATCCTATATTTCCGAGCATAAAGACCGATTTCTAAACGAACTCATCGAACTCCTTAAAATACCATCAATAAGCGCAGATTCAGCTTATAAAAACGATGTTTTAAAAACTGCTGATGCTATTAAAATAAGTCTTGAAAAAGCAGGATGTGATTCGGTTGAAATTTGTAAAACAGATGGCTACCCCATTGTTTATGGTGAAAAACTAATTGATAAAAAGTTACCAACCATTTTAGTTTACGGACATTACGATGTACAACCACCAGACCCTATAAATTTATGGCACTCGCCACCTTTTGAACCAATAATTAAAAAAACAGCATTACATCCAGAAGGCGCTATTTATGCCCGTGGTGCCTGCGATGACAAAGGGCAAATGTATATGCATGTAAAAGCTATGGAGTTCATGACAGCTACTAAACAGTTACCCTGTAATGTGAAATTCATGATTGAAGGCGAAGAAGAAGTAGGCAGTTCCAATCTTGCAACTTTCGTTAAAAATAATCATGATAAGTTAAAAAACGATGTGATTCTTATTTCTGATACAGGAATGATTGCTAACAACGTGCCTTCAATAACTACTGGCTTACGGGGATTGAGTTATGTTGAAGTTGAAGTTACTGGTCCAAATAGAGATTTGCATTCTGGGTTATACGGTGGCGCAGTGGCAAACCCTATTAACGTATTAACTAAAATGGTTGCTTCATTACACGATGAAAACAATCATATTACCATCCCCGGGTTTTATGATAAGGTTGAAGAACTCACTAAAGAAGAACGTGCTGAAATGGCAAAAGCACCTTTCAGTTTAGAAAACTACAAAAAAGCACTAGACATTGATGCGGTTTACGGAGAAGCTGGCTATACTACTAACGAACGCAACTCCATCAGACCAACATTAGATGTCAATGGTATTTGGGGCGGTTATACAGGCGAAGGTGCAAAAACGGTAATAGCAAGTAAAGCCTACGCAAAAATTTCCATGCGCCTAGTGCCACATCAAGATTGGCATAAGGTTACAAAACTTTTTACCACTCATTTTGAAAATATTGCACCTAATGGCGTGAAGGTTAAAGTAAAACCACACCATGGCGGACAAGGTTACGTAACACCTATTAACAGCGTCGGCTATAAAGCCGCCAGTAAAGCATACCACGATACGTTTGGAAAAACACCCATACCCCAACGCAGCGGCGGTAGCATTCCTATTGTATCACTTTTCGAAAAAGAGTTAAAAAGCAAAACCATTTTAATGGGCTTCGGGCTAGATAGCGATGCCATACATTCCCCCAACGAGCATTTTGGTATATGGAATTACCTAAAAGGCATTGAAACCATTCCGTTATTTTATAAATATTTTACCGAGCTTTCAAAATACTGAAATAAATTCAGCACGCGTAATTTGGGCGTTACCACAATCCCGATAACTATCGGGAGCGCTTTTATTCATGCGTTTATAATTTAAATTTTTGAATTCATGAACATAAATGTTTCGTTACAATCTTTATTGTGCTGAACTTGTTTCAGTATCTCATCAAGTATTTTACAAATCTTAAAACTAGTTTCCAACCAAAATAATAGTTGGGCACAAAAAGGATTTCCTCTGCAATCCCTAACGCAAATGGCTAACCCCAAATGAAAAACCAACATACCAACCAACTTCTTTTACTTGCGTTAGCAACACTTTTAATTAGTACCTCTGGTGCCTTAGGTAAGTTTATAGACTTACCAACACCAGTTGTTATTTGGTGGCGTAGTGCATTAGGCGCCTTGTTTCTATTTATATTTTGTAAATACAAAAAGCTAAGCATCAAAATAAACTCAAAAAAGGATATTCCAACGGTCATCTTAAGTTCCGTATTACTAGGCGCACATTGGATAAGCTATTTTTACGCTTTAAAATTATCAAACGTTGCTTTAGGCATGTTATCGCTGTTCACTTTCCCCGTAATTACTGCATTGTTAGAACCTCTTTTTACGAAATCCGAGTTCAATTATATTCATGTTATACTAGGTATAATAGTATTAATTGGCATTTATATATTAGCCCCAGAGTTTAACTTTGAGAGTTCACAAGTAAAAGGAATATTATTAGGTGTATTTTCCGCACTATGTTATGCATTACGCAACCTTATTTTAAAACAACATATTGGTAATTATAATGGTACGGTACTCATGCTACACCAAATTATTATTCTCAGTATTATTTTATTACCAGCCATGTTTTTAATGGATAGCAGTAACATAAAAACACAATTTCCATATGTCATTTTACTAGCTTTGGTAACTACTGCAATCGGTCACTCTTTATTTATTTACACGTTAAAATATTTCTCAGTAAGTACCGCAAGTATTATAAATAGTGTACAACCCTTTTTCGGGATTATGATCGCTTTTTTCTTCTTAAAAGAAATTCCTACACTTAATACTTTTTTTGGAGGTGCCTTAATTTTAGCAACTGCTATAATTGAAAGTGTTAGGTCTAAAAAGTACTAAAATTTCATGATTTTATGCTCTACATTTGTAGAATTAAAATATTTGCTCTACATTTGTAGAATTAATTCTAATTTTGTAGAAACATGCAGTTATCAAAAACCGAAGAAGATTTAATGAATCACCTCTGGAGGCTCGAAAAAGCCTTTATGAAAGATTTATTAGATGCCTACCCCGAACCTAAGCCAGCAAACACAACAGTGGCGACACTTTTAAAACGCATGACAGACAAAGGTTTTGTTGGTTACAAACTATATGGAAAACCTAGAGAATATTATCCTTTAGTTAAGAAGAAAGATTATTTCTCAAAACATGTAAACGGACTGATAAAAAACTTCTTTAACGATAGCGCATCTCAATTTGCCTCTTTTTTCACGAAAGAAACCAACTTAACAAAAGAAGAATTAGAAGACTTGAAAAAATTAATTGATAGTGAAATTAAAAATAAATAGTCATGTTAGAAATTCTATTAAAATCCAGTGCTTGTTTAGCTGTTTTTATGCTGTTTTATAAACTATGTTTAGAAAAAACGAGTGCGCACACATTTAAAAGATTTTATTTAATTGGGGTTATACTAATCTCAACTAGTATTCCGTTTATAACGTTTACGGAATATATTGAAGTTCAAGCAACCGCTTTTATTCCTAACCAAGAGTTCAGCACTTCTGAAAATCTTCAAATTATTGAAAGTACTTCACTTACAAATTATTTACCATCTATTTTATGGAGTATCTATTTTTTTGGGGTTAGTATTTTTGCATTTAGGTTTTTTAAAAATTTATTCCAACTATTTCAAAAAATAAAACGAAATCCTAAATTTAAAAACGAGAATACTTTTCATGTTTTATTGCAAGAATTAATAACTCCACACACCTTTTTCAATTATATTTTTTTTAACAAGGTAAAATACGAATGCAATCAAATTCCCGAAGAAGTTTTATTACACGAACAAACCCATGCAAAGCAAAAACATGCTTTAGATATTATGTTTATTGAACTGCTTCAAATCCTATTTTGGTTTAACCCGTTGTTATATTTCATTAAAAAGGACATCAAATTAAATCATGAGTTTTTAGCAGACCAAGCTGTTATAAATAAAGGAACAAATACAAAAAATTATCAACAATTATTACTCGCGTTCTCATCAAACGTATCACATTCACCATTGGCAAATGCCATTAATTATTCATTAATCAAAAAACGATTTACAGTTATGAAAACAAAATCATCAAAAACAACATTATGGCTACGAAGTCTTATTGTTTTGCCTTTACTGGCAGTTTTAATTTATGGTTTTAGTAGTAGAAATATTATTGAAAAACAATTAGAAAATTCAGTTATTGATAAAGAAGGAGAATTAGTAGATAGTAGAACAAATTCTCAAGAAGGAAATCACCTGAAAAAAAATGAGCAAACCTCAAAAAGTACTCTATTAATCAAAGTAATAGACAATGAAACTATTTACATAAATAATAAAAAATGTCCGTTAGAAAATTTAGAAAAACACATAATTGATTTAGTAGGCAAGCTCTCTACCAAAGAAAAAGAAGAATTGTCTTCCGTAATAATACATAACTCTCCAGATGGAGATGAAACCTTTTGGATTTTAAATAACATTTTAAGAAAACACAATCTTTTACGCACAAATTTAAAACCTGAAATAAATATTTCTCAAGAAACAAATACAATTTATATTAATAATCAACAAAAAGCTACTCAAAAACAAATTGAAGAGTACAACAAACTTGCAAAAAAATATAATGCTCAACCCGAAAACAAGCGTATTATAAAGCTAAAAGACCTTAACCGTTTAGAATATTTATATGGTTTAATGACTAAAGAGCAAAAAGCTGAAGCTGAACCTTTTCCAAATTGTCCACCTCCACCTCCTGCACCAAAAGCACCAAATACTAAAGAGATTCTTGACATAAACCCACCTGAAGCACCAGAACCTCCTAAAATAAAAGAAATTATTAAAGTTCCACCAACACCGCCTGCACCAAAATCACCATTAGATCATGTTATTGACATGGCTAAAAAAGGGGCTAAATTTTATTATAATGAAAAAAAGATAACCTCTGATAAAGCAATCAATTTAATTAAGAAAAATAAAGAATTAAATATATCTACAAAAACAAACAATGGTGTTAGCGTTGTAAAAATTCAAACAGAACCAATTTTAAATTAACTTAAAAGCTTTATCTGTCAGGTTTTTAAAACCTGATAGGTCTTTTTTTTTATCAATTTTTGTAACAAATCAGCACCTTTAACGTTCTAATAGTCAATCAATCAAAATCAATCACGTTATGTTAAAGCAATTCTTCATTATTTGCTCTGGGTCTGATATCGATATTTTAGAGCAATGCTCAAAAGGTGAACAAAATAAATATGCTGGCATTGGTGCTACCGTTTTCTTTACAGCAATTATGGCTTTTATAGCAGGTAGTTATGCCCTTTACACCGTTTTTGACAACCTTTATACAGCTATTTTTTTCGGTCTCATTTGGGGTTTACTTATTTTTAATTTAGACCGTTATATCGTTTCAACCATAAAAAAAACGGGGAATGTTGTTGATGAACTCATACAAGCCTCTCCAAGAATTTTACTCGCTATTATTATAGCCATCGTTATATCAAAGCCATTAGAATTAAAAATTTTTGAAAAAGAAATCAATCAAGTTTTACTGGAAGAAAAAAATATGATGACCTTGGAAAACAAAACTCAAATTGCAGAACAATTTACACCAACCGTGGAGGTGCTTCAAAATGAAATTTCAAACTTACAAAACGGCATAACGACTAAAGAAGCAGAAGTAAATGCATTATATGATGTATATATTACGGAGGCAGAAGGAACGGCAGGCACGAAACGCTTAGGAAAAGGACCGGTTTATAAAGAGAAAAGGGATAAACATGATGCGGCCTTAGCTGAACTACAACAGCTTAAAACTGAAAATAAAGCAAAAATTGTGAATTTAGAATCACAATTAGGGCAATTAAAAGGCGATTACGAAACACAAATTATCACCACACAACCTATTATTGATAATTTTGATGGGTTAATGGCTCGTGTTAATGCTTTGGGCAAACTACCGTGGTTGCCTTCCTTTTTTATATTTTTATTATTTTTAGCTATTGAAACCTCGCCAATTGTAGCAAAATTACTATCGCCAAAAGGTGCTTACGATTTTAAGTTGGAAGACCAAGAAACAGCTATTAAAACCAATGTTTTACAAAATAAAAGTCAGCGTGAAGCCCTATTAAAAACAGATTACGCTATTAACGATAGAATTTACAAAGACATTGAAAACGAAGACGAATTATACAACTACAAGCGAAAAAAAGCGAGAGCACTCATGCAACTTCAGGCTGATGCTTTTTACAAACATCAAAAAAACGTCTTATAAATTAGGCAGCAACTTGCGTTTTAAAATGATCGTATAAATCTTTACTTCCTAAACCTATAATAGCCATACTTTTGTTTTTAGCAACAGCTTCGTCATGTAATGCAGCTATAGCATTAACGCCGTATTTATCCATAGTGTCAATATCTTCAATACTGATGGTTAAGGCATTCACACGTTCAAAGATATCTTTAAATTCGTTGTAAAATACGTTTAAGGTTTTTTTGTTAAGACTACCTTTAATTTTAAAAAAGTTGTTGCAGTTAGTGATTTTTAAATCCATAATTAAGTGTGTTAAAATGATTAAAACAATAAATCTGAGGGAGACTAATTATTTGATTATGAGCTAAAAGTATAAAAATTAAATACCTAACGCCGCAAAAAATCGATGAATAGAAATTAACTTTAGCTGAAAAAATATTTGGTGTCAAATTAATCGATGAGTAACATCTTTTAGAACTAGTTTTCGTTATTTTTACTCAAATGAAAATTGTTAGATTATTATAGATGCAAACGTATTCTGAATTGGAAATTAGTACTAAAGAGGCAGAAAATATCTTATTTAACCTTTACGGAATAGTTTCTGAACCTATAAAACTGCCTGGTGAAGTTGATTATAATTTTAGAATAAAAGATAAAAACAGTGATGGGTTTATTCTTAAAATTTCCAGAATACATGAAGATAAAGCAACTTTAGAGTTTCCAAAAGAGCTACTGGATTATATAGAAATTAATGGAAAACACATTAATGCTCCAAAAAACATAAAGGATAAAAACGGAAATCATATATCTGAAATTATTGACAATAATGGCAGCAAACGTTATGTACGATTATTAACTTGGGTTTCTGGTAGATTATGGAGTCATGTAAATCCGCAATTAACCGATTTAAGATACAGCTTAGGCGAAACTGCTGGAAATATTTCTAAAACCCTTTTTAATTTTAAACATCCAAAATCAGAATACAAGTTTGATTGGGATATTGCACAATCACTCTGGACAAAAGATTATTTACATTTATTTTCTTCGGAAGAAAAAGAGATACTTTCAAGTTTTCAAAAACAATTTGAAACTTTACAGCCTTCATATTCAAAGCTTAGAAAAAGCATTATTCATAATGACGTAAATGATAATAATATTGTAGTTTCTGATGATTTAATTTATCCGAAAGTAAAATCGATAATCGATTTTGGTGATGCTATTTACACCCAATCTATAAATGATTTGGCTATTGCTTGTGCTTATGCCATAATGCATCACAATGACCCTTTAGAAGCTGCCTTACCTATTATCAAGGGTTATCACAAATCATTTCCTTTAAATGAAGATGAACTAGCGCATTTATACATCGCTATTGCCATGCGTTTAGTTATTTCCTTAACAAAATCAGGAATTAACAAGACTAAAGAACCTGATAATGAATACTTATTAATTAGCGAAAAACCGGTCTGGGAATTACTAATTAAATGGTACCTTATAAATCCTGAGTTCGCACATTATAGCTTTAGAAATGCATGTGGTTTTTCGGCACATCCAAAAGAAGCTGCTTTTAAAAATTGGGCGTTAAATCAAGATTTTAAACTCTCAGGGGTATTCCCAAGTATCAATAAAAATGAAATTCACCCTTTAGATTTAAGTGTTTCAAGTACTTGGATTGGACATGAGCAAGACTTTAACGATTTAGACTTTTTTCAATATAAAATCAATAAACTTCAATCTGAAAATCCTACCAAAATTATTGCGGGAGGCTATTTAGAACCACGACCTATTTACACTTCTGATTCTTATGATAAAATTGGAAATTACGGCAGAGAAAGCAGAACCATTCATTTAGGTGTTGATTTTTGGTTACCTGAAAAAATTCCAGTTTATGCCTTATTTGATGGCGAAGTAGTTATTGCAACAAATGATGCTGGTTATAAAGAATACGGTGGTTTAATTGTATTAAAACATATTGTAGATGAATTAGAATGCTACACCCTTTACGGACATTTATCTGTTGGAAGCGTTACAAAATTTAAGATTGGAGATGAAATCAAGAAAGGCGAAAACATAGGAAAACTTGGGAGTTCTAATGAAAACGGAAATTGGTCACCACATCTTCATTTTCAAATGATGTTATCACTTTTAGATTATAAAAATGATTTTCCAGGAGTTGCTTATCATAATCAGATGGATGTTTGGAAAAGCATTTGTCCAGATCCTAATTTACTTTTTAAAAATGAAAATCTTGAATGTAGAAAAACAACTTCTCGTCAAGATTTAATCAAATACCGAAAACAGCATTTAGGCAAAAGCTTAAGCTTATCATATAAGAAACCAATAAAAATAGTTCGAGGTTCGGGGCAGTATTTAATTGATGAAAACGGACGAAAATATTTAGACACCTTAAATAATGTAGCCCATGTAGGTCATGAACACCCTAAAGTTGTAAAAGCAGGACAAAGCCAAATGGCGGTATTAAATACCAATTCTCGATATTTACATGAAAACATTAACAAACTGGCTGAGGAACTTATTAAAACCTTACCTCCAGAATTAAATGTTTTGCATTTTGTGAATTCAGGGAGTGAATCTAACGAGCTCGCTATAAGAATGGCAAAAGTTTATACAAATCAAAAAGATATTATAGCCTCAGAAGTGGGTTACCACGGAAGCACAAATATGTGCGTGGATATTAGCTCGTATAAATTTGATGGTAAAGGCGGAAAGGGAGCACCAGAGCACACGCATATTTTCCCGTTACCAGATGCCTTTAGAGGAAAATATAAAGGCAAAAACATTGGTAAACGTTATGCTGAAGAAGTAAAACTGCAAATTAATGAAGTTCAGAAAACAGGACGAAATATTGCTGCTTTCATTATTGAACCCATTATAAGTTGTGGCGGACAAATAGAATTGCCGAAAAACTTTCTTAAGGAAGCTTACAATCATATCAGAAAAGCTGGCGGACTTTGTATTTCTGATGAAGTGCAAACAGGTTGTGGTCGTATGGGAAAAACCTGGTGGGGCTTTCAATTACATGATGTCGTTCCAGATATTGTTACCATGGGAAAACCTTTAGGTAATGGACATCCATTAGCCGCTGTGGCTTGTAATCAAGAGGTTGCCAACGCTTTTGCTAATGGTATGGAGTATTTTAATACGTTTGGAGGCAACCCTGTGTCTTGCGCTATTGGCATTGAAGTTTTGCAAACGGTGAAGTGCGAAAAACTTCGAGAAAACGCTCTTTTAGTAGGTAATTTTTTAAAAGATGAGTTACTCAAACTTTCAAAAGAATTTTCTATCATTGGTAATGTGCGCGGACAAGGTTTCTTTCTTGGCATAGAATTGGTAGATAAAAACAGGAGTCCTTTAGCTGAACAAACCGATTATTTAGCAAATAGAATGAAAGATTTTGGTATTTTAATGAGCACCGATGGACCAGACCATAATGTGTTAAAAATTAAACCACCAATGGTTTTTACTAAAGACAATGCTAAAGAATTAATCTTTTATTTGAAGAAAATATTTGCTGAAGATTTTATGTTATCTTACGAACCGAAAAATCATAAAAAATGAAGAAACTAGTTTTACTTATATGCCTAATTACTACTTTTAACACCTATTCCCAAAACGAAGAAAAAGATAAAAAAGAAATTCAAAAGGTTTTAAAAGAACAACGAATTGCATGGTCTAAAAACAATATTGAAAAATTTATGGAAGGCTATTGGAAAAGCGATTCACTAACATTTTATGGTGCAAATGGCTTGGTTTATGGTTGGGATGCTACATTAGAACGCTACCAAAAAGCCTACCCAACAAAAGATCACACAGGCACACTTAGTTTTAGAATAAATAATATTTCAAAAATAAGTGATGATTCCTATTACGTTTTAGGCGAATACCATTTAAAACGAGACGTGGGAAATGCGGATGGTATTTTTATGTTAGTCTTTAAAAAGATAGATGGCGAATGGAAGATAATTGCTGACACATCTTGTTAAATCACTTCACCGAAACTCCAAAAGGATTCTCAATAGAATGCATAGGTTTGGTAAACCATTTTGGGCCTTTTTCAGTCATGTAAATATGGTCTTCATGACGGATTCCAAATGCGTTTGGTACACAAATCATAGGCTCATTGCTAAATGTCATTCCTGGCTTTAAAATAGTGGTATCATTTCGTACTATATAAGGCCACTCGTGAATATCTAAACCAATCCCATGACCTGTTCTGTGAGGTAAACCGGGGAGTTTATAATCAGGTCCTAAACCATGAGATTCTAAAACTTGTCGCGAAGCTTCATCAACAGACCCACAGGTGTTGCCTAATTGTGACGCATCAAAAGCGGCTTGTTGGGTTTCTTTTTCAATATTCCAAATCCGCTTTTGTAATTCCGTAGCTTCACCAAACACATACGTTCTTGTAATATCAGAGATATAATCGTGGATTTGACAACCTGTATCAACTAAAACAACTTCTCCTGCTTCCAAATGCTTCGGGCTTTTTACGCCGTGTGGAAACGAAGAATCTACTCCAAACAACACAATACAAAAATAAGAACCAGAAGTAGCACCATAATGTTTGTGCGCTTCATCAATAAAATCAGTGACTTCTTTTGAGCTTATCCCAACCCGTAAAATTCTAGCTGCTGCTTTTTGTACCTCTAAAGTAATATCCATAGCTAATTGCATGATGGCAATTTCAGCTTCTGATTTTATCATTCTACAACCCGCAGTAATGGGTTTTGCATTCACTAAATTCAGGTTTGTATTAACTTTTAAAATACCGTTTGTCACAAAAAAAGGCGTGGCTTCATCCATTAAAATGTCGCCTTCATTTATGCCGTAATTTGAAAGGATTTGAGAAAATAACGCATACGGACTTTCATGTTCCTGCCATCCATTTACTTTACCTTCAATCAGCATAAAATCTAAAACAGTTCCTATTTCAAATTCGGGAGCCATATATTCTAGAGTTCCATCTTGAAACAATAAAGCCCCAACCATGCGCTCGCTAGAATTCCAATGTGTTCCAGTAAAATAATACAAGTTAGTACCTGCATGTAAATACATGACGCGAATATTTTCGGTTTTCATCATCTTACACGCCTTATTTATACGCAATTGAAATTCCTCTTTTTCAATAGGCTTCGCTAAATACGCTTTTGGTTTTATGGCGTTTAGCTCTGCTTCAATGGTCGATCCTCCAATGCCGTAAGTACTCATAAATAATTTTTAAAATGTTCTATCTGGATGAAAAGGTCCTAAATCTAAAGTTGTTTTTTTATCCGTAATAATTTCCGAAACCAGTTTCCCTGTTGCGGGCCCCAAACTCCAACCCATCATAGCATGTCCTGTGGCAATAGTTAAATTTTCACACTTTGAAGATTTACCAATGTAGGGCAAACCATCTGGCGAACAGGGCCGTAAACCACATGCTGCTTTTGCTTTTTCTTCATCAGTAATTTCAAGAGTATTATAATAGGATTTTGCGGCGTTTGCAATAGCATTAACCCGAACGGGATTGATATTATGATTGATGCCTGCAATTTCCATAGTGCCTGCAAAACGTGTAAACCCATTCATGGGTGTCACTGCAGCTTTAGCTTCACACAAAATAGCTGGAATAGTAATATGGGTTTCTCTTTCTATATTTATTCGATAGCCTTTTCCAGCTTGAATAGGTATTTTTAATCCTAACTTTTTGGTTAGTAACGGACTCCAACTTCCTGCAGCCAAAACCACCTCATTGCAAGTTAATTCTTGCTTATCTGTAATCACTTTTGATATTTTAGCTTTTGATATTTCGATATCTATGACTTTCTCATTGTCATGAATTATAACGCCATTAGCTTTCAAATAAAAAATCATTTGCTTCATAAAATCATTCGGTGTCGTATGCGCATCAGAATGATAATAAACAGCACCTTTAATGTTTAAATTCGCTTTAGGCTCAAGTTTTTCAACCTCCTTTAACGATAAGTTTTCAACTTTTAAACCTTCTTTAATGCCACGTTTACCTACTTTCCATTCTTCTTCGCCAGCCTTTTCGGTTTTATAGCACATTAAAAGCCCTTTGCGTTCGAAATGAAAAGTAAAGTCTTTTGAATTGCTTATGTCTTCATATAAATCCCGACTTAACAGATTGATATCCTTTAATGGCTTTATGGCTTTTTCAACTTTAGGAGCCGTTGCCGATTTTTTAAAAGCCCAAGCCCATTTTAAAAAATCGATATCTAAACGCGGTTTAATATAAAACGGACTTGCGGGATTGAACATCCATTTAAGTCCTTTTGTAATCATGCCTGGGGCTGCCAAAGAAATAAAATGACTTGGTGTTATATAGCCCGCATTAACATAAGATGCCCCAGTAGAAAAGTTAGATTTATCAATTACTGTAACTTGATGCCCTTCTTTTTGAAGGTAATATGCAGAACACAAACCGATGATCCCGCCGCCTATAACTATTACTTTTTTTGACATTGAATTAAATTTTATAAGATCCCGAAATGCATTCAGGATAATTAGAATCAAATTACCTGAAATCCATAAGCATAAGGGTCATCTTCATCATCAATAATAATCGTGTTATACCCAAAAACCTTAGCCCAACCTTGAATACTTGGAATAACCGCTAGCTTTCCACCTAAGGTAGTTTCTTTTTCAATACGACCAATAAACTTACTACCAATAAAACTTTCGTGAATAAAGTCCTCTCCTTTTTTCAATAACCCTTTGGCGTGTCGCTGCGCCATAACTGCTGATGTTCCTGTTCCACAAGGGCTTCTATCAATCGCTTTGTCGCCATAAAAAACAGCGTTTCTGCCTGAGGATGTTGGATCTATAGTGTTTCCTGTCCATAACATGTGTGATACATCTTTAATGGTATCATTTTCAGGATGAATAAACATATTGGGATATTTCTGATTGATACGTTGACGAACCACTTGGGAATACTGAATAATTTGTCCCGCTGAAAAATCATGAACACCTGGAAAGTTTTTCTGTGGATCTACTATGGCGTAGTAATTCCCGCCATAAGAGACATCAAAGGTTAACTTACCCAATTCGGGACAATCAACCGTTAAACCTTCAGCAGCTAAATAGCTTTTTACATTGGTTAAACGTACCCAATCTACTTTTTTACCAGTTTGCTGATATTCAATTTCCACCAAACCCGCAGGCGCTTCCATTTTGATTTTTCCGGGAATTTTTGGCGTTATTAAACCTTCCTCAATAGCAATAGTAATGGTGCCAATGGTGCCATGACCGCACATGGGCAAACACCCAGAGGTTTCAATAAATAATATAGAAAAATCGTTTTCTGGATGGTGTGGTGGATACAAAATACTACCACTCATCATATCGTGACCTCGTGGTTCAAACATTAACCCTTTTCTAACCCAATCGTATTCCCTTAAAAAATGCTGGCGTTTTTCGCTCATGGTTTTCCCAATCAATTCCGGTCCGCCTTCTTTTATAAGTCTTACAGGATTGCCGCAAGTATGTGCATCAATACAAACAAAGGTGTTTCTACTCATTCTTTACACGCTCAATATATTTATTTATTCTTTTTTCTAATATTGACAAGGTTACTGTGCCTTGTTCTAAAATTATTTCATGAAACTCGCGAATATTAAATTCAGAACCTAATTCTTTTTCTGCTTTTTCTCGAAGTTCCCTGATTTTTAATTCACCCATTTTATAGGATAAGGCTTGCCCTGGCCATGAAATGTAGCGGTCGGTTTCCGTATTCACCTCATGTAAGGATAAAGCCGTATTTGAAGCCATGTAATCTACTGCTTGTTGTCTTGTCCAGCCTTTTGCATGAATTCCTGTATCGACAACCAAACGGCAAGCACGCCACATTTCGTAAGTTAGCTTTCCAAATTGCTCATAAGGCGTGGTGTACATACCCATTTCATCAGCTAAAAATTCAGAATATAAACCCCAACCTTCGCCATAAGCAGAGAGGTATAGGTTTTTTCTAAACTGCGGAATACTATCACCCAACTCATTATTTAAACTCCCTTGTAAATGATGCCCCGGAACCGCTTCATGAACCGTTAATGAAGGTAGTGTGTACAACGTTCTACTTGGTAAATCGTAAGTATTAACCCAATAGTAACCAGGTTCTGTGCTGTTTTTAGAAGTCCCCACGTAACGCCCACCTGTATATTTTGGTGCAATAGCATCTGGTACAGGTGCAACACCATAAGGTTTTCTTGGTAGCGTTTTAAAGAATTTTGGCAATTGTGCATCGGCTCGTTTTGCCATATCACGAGCAATTATCAATAACTCTTTTGGTGTTTTGGCGTAAAATTGCTCGTCTGTTCTTAAAAACCGTAAAAAATCCGCAAAAGTTCCATCAAAATTTAAATCCTTTATAATTTTTTGCATTTCTGCTTTTATACGAGCGACTTCACTTAAACCAATTTGATGGATATCATCAGCAGTATATTTTGTACTGGTTGTGTAAAAGTTAATTCTGTTTTGATAAAAAGCGTCACCATTCGGCAAATTTAAAGCACCTATTGAAGTCCTTGTTTTTATAAGATATTCCGTATCAAAAAAATGCTTTATTCTTTTAAATTCTGGGATTACTACATTTTCAACAGCTTCTTTTGCAACCGTTAAAACCGAATCTTTTTGCTTTTCTGTTAAACTTTCTGGTAAGTTTTTAAATGGTGAATAGTAAAAACTATCTTCATAATTTTCAACAATATGATCGTTATAAGAGGATTCATAACCGTTAAAGATTATCCTAGATTGAGATATACCTTTCTCTAATCCTTCTCGTAAATTAACAACATGTTGATCTACAAAATCAGGAATAGCATTAAGCTTATTTAAATAGGTTTTTACTTGTTGGTAATCGTTAAGCGACTTTACATTATATGTTAAATTGGTATGAAAACCAGCATCGGAAAGTATGGGGTTTAGATAACATTCAAACCCATAAAAGTCAATTTTATCTTGCAGTACAAATTTTAAAAGCTCAAATGAAATTTGCTCGGTTTCTGTTAAACCTGATGCATCAATTTTGGATAATTCATCTAACTTCGTTTGTGCAAATTCTGCTTCACTTTCATAATAGTCTTTTGTGAATAACCCTAAAGGATATTGTTCTTTATCATATCCTTTGTGGTCTTGATAATTATCAATACTATTCTGCAAGCTTACAGAAGCATTGTTGACTTCTTTTTTATCGCAACTATAAAAAAAACATAAAGATATGAGTATGAAACATTTTAAATAATTTGATTGAATAAAAAAATTTAGGATTCTAATCATATCTTTATATCGTGTTTTTATCCTTTTAAAGCCTCAGGCAATAATTCGTTAGGAAACGATTGGTAACTTACTGGACGCACCCAACGCTTAATTGAGTTTGTTCCAACTGCCGTAAACCTTGAATCAGTAGAAGCTGGGTAAGGACCACCGTGTTGCATGGATGGACAAACCTCAACACCTGTTGGCACACCATTAAAGATGATTCTACCTACTCTGTTTTCTAGTGCATCAACAATATCGTGAAGGTTAGAATAGTCTTCTTTTTCTGCGATAATAGTCCCTGTTAATTGTCCTTCTAATCCGTTTATAATTTGAATTAATTCATCTTCATCCTTAGCTCTAACTACTAATGAAAACGGACCGAAAACTTCTTGATGCAATTTTGGGTTAGATAAAAAGTCTTTACCTGAAACACTTGTAATTTGGGATGCTGCATAATTAGCCTCTATATTACCTTTAACTTTACCAACAAGGTCTACTCCTTCTTGAGAGGAAACACTCTTTCCGTTTTCTACAAAGCCGCTTTTTATATTGGGATGGAGCATACATTGCGTATCAATAGCAATTGTTTTTTGAGCTAAATCTTTTATGAATTGTTGGGTTTTATCACCCTCAACAGTTAAAATCAAACCTGGGTTTGTACAAAATTGACCAGCACCCAATGTAATAGAACCTGCATAAGTACTTGCTATCTGTTCCGATCTGTTTTCTATGGCTTTTGGAGTAATAACCACTGGGTTGATACTTCCCATTTCTGCAAATACTGGAATAGGTTCCTCTCGCTTTGCTGCCACATCGAATAATGCCCTACCGCCAGAAATACTTCCTGTAAAACCAACGGCTTTTACTTTTGGATGTTTTACCAGAGCCGTACCAACTGTTCTACCACGTCCCACAATATTTGAGAACACCCCATTTGGCATTTCCGTTTTTTGAGCTGCTTTGATGATAGCTGACGCTACTAATTCTCCAGTGCCAGAATGCATTTCGTGTGCTTTTACAATAACTGGACAACCTGCTGCCAATGCACTAGCGGTATCCCCACCAGCAGTTGAATATGCTAATGGAAAGTTGCTTGCTCCGAAAACGACAACGGGCCCTAAAGGGATTAACGTGCGACGTAAATCATCTTTTGGAAGTGGTTCTCTATCTGGATTTGCGGCATCAAAAGTGTTCTCTCTCCAATCTTCATTGGATACTAAATCGGCAAATGAGCGTAATTGAAATACAGTTCTTCCACGTTCACCTATAGCCCTACCTTCTGGTAATCCAGATTCGGTTGTGTAAGCATCTATTAATTCTTGGTCTAAGGCTAAAATTTCATCTGCAATAGCATTTAAAAATGCTGCTCTTTTTGCTCCCGAAACTTTTCTATACGTTTTGAAAGCAGACCAAGCTAACTGAACAGCCTCATCAATCTCTTCTTGAGTTGCCTCATAAAAAAGTGTTGGGTTTTCTATGTTAAGCTTTGGATTTATTGTTTTATGTGTTTTATCTCCACTTGCTTTTAGGGTATTACCAATATAATTTTTTCCTGTAATCATTTTTACTGATGTTTTTTAAATTTTCGTATGTTAGTTATAAATCTAACATGCGTTTTACGGGTTAGGGATTGAGGTATTTGTTTGAGCTCTCCCGTCCCGATAGCTATCGGGATTACGGAAAGCGAGTACCGAAATATTTATATTCATGAGTTCAATAATTTAAAATAGATCAACGAATAAAGCCCGACCGCTTTTCGCGGTAACCCCCAAATTATTTATACTAAAACCTCTAAGTTTTTATACTCAGGTAATGTTGGTCTTACGGCAAGGGCGTCTTTTATAATTTTTTCTATGCTTTTACGCTCATCGCCCTTTAAAACTAAACGTGGTGCTCTTACATATTCTGAACCGATGCCTGTATGTGCTGATGCCATTTTGATGTATTGCACTAATTTTGAATGAATATCTAGTTCCAGCAACGGCATAAACCAACGGTAAATATCTATGGCTTCTTTGATTTTACCTGCTTTTATAAGTTCGTAAATGGCTACAGTTTCGGCAGGAAATGCATCTACTAAACCAGCTACCCAACCATCTGCACCTAATACTAAACTTTCTAGAGCTAGCGTATCAACACCTGTCATAATAGCTAATCTATCACCAAAACGATTTTTAATTCTGGTTATGTTTGTGGTATCCCTGGTTGATTCTTTTACAGCTTGAATATTTGGACAAGCCTCTAACAGTTCAGCAAACATATCCAACGTTACCAATATTTTATAATCTACAGGGTTATTGTAAATCATGATAGGTAACGATGTGCTATTAGCTACAGCTTTGAAATATTCTACAACCTCCTCGTCACTTGCTTTATAACGCATTGGAGGCAAAATCATTAAACCTTTTGCGCCATCTTCTTCAGCTGTTTTTGCTAAATTTATAGCCGCTTTAGTCGTTTGTTCTGCAATATTCATTAAAACAGGTACTGCACCACCAACAATTTTAACGGTTTCTCTTGTAAGAATACGCCTTTCTTCATCGGTTAAAGTACTCGCCTCTCCTAGTGTTCCACCTAACACAATACCATTAACACCAGCTTCTAATTGCGCATTGATGTTAACTTTAAACATGTCTAAATCTAAAGTATCATTTTTAGTAAACTGTGTTGTTACAGCTGGCATGACACCTTTCCACTCTATACTCATATTATTAAATTTTTATGTCATGTAAAAATAATGCTGTTAAACGACTTTTAATAATGACTTTTTAACCAGAGTTAATATTATATTACCTTTTTTTTGATTTAAATGCTATTGTACAGATTCGAACTACATTTTTTGTTGTGCAACCTATAATTTCTTTACGTATTTTGTAATGATTACTATTTGTTGCGCGCCTACTTTACCTTCAATATATTCAGCATTTTCATTATCCAAACGGATGTTTCTTACTGCGGTACCCTGTTTTGCAACCAAACTAGAGCCTTTTACTTTTAAATCTTTTATTAAAACAACCGAATCTCCTGATTCTAAAATAACACCGTTTACATCTCTATGAATTATTTTGTCGCTTTCCGCAATACCTTCTCCTGTTGCTTTTGCAAACTCTAAAACATCATCTTCCAAATACATCATATCTAACAAATCTTTTGGCCAACCTTCTTTTTTTAATCTGGAAAGCATTCTCCAAGCCACTACTTTTACGGCTTCGTGCTCACTCCACATACTTTCGTTTAAACAACGCCAATGATTAGGGTCAGTAGTATCAGGGTTTTCAATTTGCTCAATACATGTTTTGCATGCTAATAAGCTGCCATCTACTCCCGCTGTTGATACTGGTGGCACTTCATATATATTTAAATTTTCCGTTGCTGCACATAATTCGCAAGTGCTGCCACTTCTATTGTTTAAGGTTTCTAATAAACTCATTTTTTATATTTTGAAATACAATATTACGTTTAAATATAAGGCTTTACAAATGGCGTATTTTTGCATAAAAAAATAGAGATATTTTTTAGTTATCTCTATTTTCTACATTATTAAATATGTTTATTTTCTCAATTCAGGAACAACAGTATACACGGCATCGCCATGCACTCCTGTAAAGTATTTACCTCCTTTATCTCCCATTTCTTTTTTAGCTTTTTCATCACTCCAATGTGCGTCAAACAATTCTCCGTCTTTGTCAAATTTCTTATCTAAATCCGCTAAAGAATTTAAAAAATAGGCTTCTATAAACTGTGTTTTATCTGAGCCATAAGCATGAGACATTGGGTAGTATGCCTTTACATATTCATTTTTATGGGTTACATGTTCTGTGTACTCTGAAAAAGTATCCGTAAACTCTTTTGTTGTACCATCTTTTGGAAAGGCAAAGTGACTTGTACGTATATACACAATCATGTCTTCTGTAGGATCTTCTGAAAGGGGTTTAGCACCTGCCATTGTTGCATAAATCTCATCGGAATGATAGTCGTCATAATAATTCATTTGTTTTTTGAAAAAAGCTTTTCTTTTCCCGTCATCTGTCCAAGTTTCTTTGGCTAGTTCGTCATCTCTTTCGGCTGCAAGGTCAATACTGTTCCAGTCTTTATAAGCCTGAACGTATATTAACTCAGTATTGTCTGGTGTTATTCTATGCAAATAAAACCCAGCTGCCATAACATGTTCATTTTTCTTAGTCACATTATCTAAGTATTCTTTTTCTACAGCTTTCCATTCGTCCATTTTAAAGTCATCATTATCCATGTTCCAATGCATGGTTGTAATTACGACATACTGTGGTCTTGTGGCAGCTTCATCTTGAGCTAAAATTGTTGTAGAATTTAATAGCAAAAGTAATACTGCTATTGCTGAAATTAATCGGTTGGTTGTTTTCATAATCTGTTAAAAATTAAAGTTAATATATTGGTTAATTAATTACGTCTTTAAGATTTAAGGGCTATATGATTATGCTATTAAATAATTAGGGATTGTGAGTTTTTGATGAGTGCGTTTAAATATACGAAATATTTATCTGATTAATAGCTAAATAGAGACTACAATTGTTCTTGCATTTTTTTAGACATGCCTTTTACTACCATATCATATGAATGGTCTATTAAATCCTTAACAAGTTGCGTTTGTAACTCGCCTTCATACAAATAAATGGTATTCCAGTGTTTTTTGCTCATGTGGTAGCCAGGGCGAATACTGTTGTATTCAGCACGAAGTTCTTCAGAATATTCTGGATCTGCTTTTAAATTGATTGCTGCTTCACTACGTTCCCACCATTTTAAGGATGCTAAGGCAAACATTTTTCCTAGCACTTTAAATACCAAAGTGTCTTCATCAAAAGGAAAATCTTCAGTTGTGCCTTTTTTGCTTAAACAATAATTTCGAATTTGTTCTATATTCACTTTATAAGTTTCTGGTTACCTTCTTCAAGTTTTAAAGCTGAATAATCCAATTTCCAACCAATGGTTTCAACTATAGTTTCTATAAGTAAAACAGTTTCCAATGCTTCTTTTTGTGCAATTTCAATAAGTCCGCTTTCTGGTATTTTGGCTTTAATGTGTGCTTTGGCTTCCGAATGCAAACCCGTTAAATCAGCCGCTTCAAACCTATTAAAATACCCATCTTTTTTGTCGTAGTAATTCAAATTGGTTTCTATGGACAGCGTTTCGGGTTGCGGAAAATATTCAAGTATAATTTTCTTATTGGCTGTATCTGATTGTAATTGGATTTTTGATAAATCATAGCCCACATAAGCTTTCGCATTAATAACAACTAAAGCTTTTTTTCTACTTAAAATGAGTTTTAAAAAGCGTTCCTTTACATCTTCATAATGATAAATTTCAGCAAAGTCGCCCTCAACAGTAATAAATTTACAAACCGTTTTTATCTTTTCTAAGAGCAAAACCGATTGCTCGTTTGCTAACTTTTTTTTCTTAAAAGATTTTAGATAGGTTACCACACCTAAACTAACTAAAACCCCTATCACTATGCCTAAAAATGCTTCCATTTAATCTTCAATTTTATACAATATCGGTTTACTCGGTGATGCGTCGTTTTCAAAAGGTGCTATTTGCAAATTTAAAAAATACTCGCCGTCCTCAACCGAATTGGGTACGAATATAAACTCTGTAATGGTAGCATCAAGTCTTAATTTGCCGCTCGTATTCCAAAATGCATGGTGTCCTAGTAGTTCGCCGCCATCTTTTTCCCTATCAATACTAGGTGTATCAATCAGCAAATGCTTTACTCCTTTTTTAACTAAAAACTTAACGGCATCTTCAAGTAAATACGGCCAATTGGTATTGGAATATTGTTTTGATATTTTCTCTTTTAGATTAGGAATGGTTCTTATAATTACCGCATCCCGTTTTTTATTCCCTAAAGCAAACTGTAATTGTTTTTTTGAAACAGCTTTATCTTTTAAATAATTTTCAGGTGCCACAGTAATAACCTCAGCTAGAAAGAAAAACTGTTTTAAATTTTTATTTATTGAATGTACTTTTTCGGTAATATGCCCTGCGCACTCTGTATGCGTACCGTGTGCATGTGGGTTAAAATGAATGTTATTAAAATTGATACTCGCACCTTCTGAAACAGCCGCTATCCATTCGCCATCTTTTACAGGCTCTATTCTTGGTTCATCAATATACCACGCATTTACATTTTTTTTTGAAGCTTCAAGTGGCATTGAAATATCCAGCGGTTTTGATAAATCTATTTTTAATTTTCTTGAATTGTATTGAATTATGGCCTGCATTTATGCTGAATTTATTTCAGCATCTTTTAATCAAGATACTTTAACTCCAAATATAAGTTTTTTAATTCTGGATTTTGTGATTTAATTAAATTCCATTTCCATGCACGCTTCCAATTTTTAATTTGTTTCTCCCTAATAAAAGCATCACTATACAAGTCAAATCTTTCAAAATAGAGCAATTCATTAACACTATATCTTTTGGTAAACTTTGTGGCTTTCCCCTCAATGTGCAATTCTATTCTGTTTTTCAACATTCCAGTTGCACCAACATATAAAACAGTTCTTAGTACATGACAAAAATTAAATAGTGTCACATTGAGCGCTC
>TARA_R110002049_G_scaffold309309_1_pt1 | contig 31504 bp, 32 predicted proteins | sample TARA_R110002049 | Tara Oceans TARA_R110002049 (sample SAMEA4396941) | marine metagenome | biome: Polar Biome; feature: [SRF] surface water layer (ENVO:00010504); material: water (ENVO:00002006), including particulate matter (ENVO:01000060) such as... | depth 5 m
ATGCTCAAACCGCTCTGATGCCCCATTTTATATGACGACGGACACCACGAGCATACTGACGACCCTAACTATGCAGCAAATGATTCCTTTGAGAAACCGATAGAGTGAATAAAGATTTGCTACAGGCAAAAATTACGGGTTGGGGGTTTGCATTAGCGCTTGCAGGCGCAGCAGCGTGGGTGATTGGCTTATTGCTGCCCAACGAATTCTCTCTTACAAAAAATTACTTCCTGATATTAATTTTTTTTGCAGTTCTATTTGTGTTTGGCCAGTGGCTTTGTCACCGCTTGATACCCGTAGAGACCAAAATGCCCGAGCCGAAAGTCGTTAGGTACATCTTACCTGATCACTTACCGAATGGCGGGTTCGTAGTTAAGCCATCCGAATGGCTAAACCAAAATTTGAGTTACGCGATAGTTCTTGAACAAGAGGACGGCTACGAACAGTTTCTCGGAGTAGCGAAGTACATGATGATACAAAACAATGGGCTTATTCAGCTTGTTACGCTTGCAAGAGCCGCTGGCGGTGCTGAGATTTGGAGACGGCTGGACGCCGGTGAAACTGATCAGTTGTCCAATATACGAGTTAAAATAGGGATGCCGACAGATGTCACAGAATAAGCAGCCGAAGGTAGCCAAAGTCGTAAATATTTATATGGTTGTATTAAACGTTGGCTCGGACGACGGCGTGGACATCGGAGACGACTATATCCTGTATAGGGTTGGCGAAGATATTCTCGACCCAGACACTGGAGAGTCCCTCGGTGCATATGAACAAATAATAGGGCGAGGGACCGTCACCCACGTCCAAGACCGTATTTGCACGCTCGAGTCTTCGGAGATTAAAGAATCCGGCAGAAAAGTTGTGCGAAAATTTTCAAGAGGCGCTCATAGCGCTTTATGGGCACTTGGAAATGCACTTGCCACGCCCTCTGAAGAGGTCATTGAAGAGCCCGAGAAGACCTTAAGGCCTTTTAGCGACGCGGATGTCGGTGACTTTGCGAAGAGAGTTTGAAATATTTGTAATTAATTATCACGGCCCCACCCAATCTATTATGTTGGGACGGAGAATCTGTGCTGTGGCACCGAAAGTGCTGCATGCCGCTTCTTTTGGGTGAAAATCATCCATACAGTGCGCCGTATCTATCAAAAGCGGCCATTGGTGCAGTCGCAGCGAAAGATCAGTTTGTCCCGCTTACCAGCCCATTTCGCGGCGCGTGACGAGGGTCTTCTTCGAGCCCAAATTGACATCCTGCGGCGGCGCGGCGATTGTCTGTTTGGCATGTGGTGAAACTAAGTGGAGGCATCGTGTCGAGCGGAAAAGTGGTTGCTGTTGCGAGGGATGACGCTCACCGGTTCTCCAAAGAATTGGTGTCAGAAATCCGAATTGTTGAGGGTCTGGGCGTCGAGGGTGATGCTCATCTGGGTAAAACTGTAAAGCATCGCTCTCGCGTGGCAGTCGATCCCAACCAGCCAAACCTTCGCCAGGTTCACTTGATCCATTCAGAGCTATTTGGGGAAGTTGGTAAAAAAGGATTTATAGTCCGGCACGTTGATCTGGGCGAGAACATCACGACGATTGGTGTGGATTTATTGGCGCTACCAAAAGGGACCGTCTTAAAGATCGGCGAGACGGTTGAGTTGGAGGTCACAGGACTGAGAAATCCGTGCAAACAGATCGACGACTTTCAAACTGGGCTACTTTCTGCTGTCTTAAGGAAGGGCGAAAATAGCGAACTGATCCGTAAATCTGGCATTATGACAGTCGCCAAGGCCGGAGGAATAGTCAAGGCAGGCGACCCCATTGAGCTAATCTATCCGGCAAAACCTTACTTGCCTTTGGAGCGCGTATAAAATCTGAAATCGGCCATTCTTGGGATAGGCAGAAAGCTACGCTGCGGCATAGCCGACCCAGCCGAGATTAGCTCTGTGCCGGAAAAGCGGCGCACCTGGCCGATGACGCCATACGGCCGGTCTGCTGCGCCGCCGCATCTCCGTTCGAGCCCAATAACAGGCCTAATATAAGACGGCTTCGCGTTGTAGAAAGCAGTGGGTCTCAGAGCGACTGATTTCCTTGAAACCATGCCGTCGATAGAGCGAGCCAACCGGGTTCCAGTGCAAATACTCCAGTCTAACAGGAAACCTCATATCATCAGCCATCGAGAGGCAGTGCGCGAGAATAGCAGATCCTACTCCCCAGCCTTGATGCTCCGGGAACAAGTAAAACTCTCCAAACCGTAGATGATCAGGTAGCCTCTGAAACGATAACGTTCCAAGTTTTTGCTCCGCGCGCTCTATCTTGAAAAACGGCTTCTCGCTGTAATTGCGCGCATGCATATTTCGTTGGAATGCTTCATCCCAATTCCATCGCTTTATGATGTGCGGCCCCATAGCCGCTCGTTTGGCTTCGAAAGCAAAGTCAATCTCGCTGGGATCGCTACCAAGCCGAGCGAACCGTAGATCAGGAGGGAGGTCCGGGATTTCCATGCCATGAACCTTTTCAGATCATGGCAGTGGCGGCAATGTCCGCTTACCGGCCCATTTCGCGGCGCGTGACGAGGGTCTTCTTCGAGCCCTATTTGCCAATTTTCTGGACCGCAGCTTAGGTCTGCATTCATCAGGCTATATTGATTTGTACCATTACAGATGCCAAAGACAGAAGTCTCGATCCTTTGACCTTGCGCGGCAGTTGTAAAACCCGGTTACGTTCCTTAAGCTCTACATATCGGGAACTATTCTACAACGGGAGGGCACAAGCTGAACATGCGTATCATCCGCCGACTTCAGCATGGTCCCCGCTTCGCCCTGTAAATTCGTTTGCAGGGCTGACCCGAGATACAACTCTCAATCGGTCTGCCCAATGCCGCATCGCGGCCTCCTCTTGTTTGACCGAGAACCCAATGACAATTCTGAACATCAATGCTTTGGGCATGACCCTTGGCGATACTCTATTTAAAGACCTGAACCTGACCGTTTCCAAAGGCGACCGCATCGGGTTGGTCGCCGCAAACGGGCGCGGGAAAACAACGCTCTTGGAATGTCTGGCTGGCATGTCTGACCCGACCACCGGAGATATCATCCGCGCGCGAGGTCTGCGGGTTGGATATGTCACGCAAAGCATACCCGACATGGCCCTCACCCGGACACTCTTTGAGTGGGTGCTGGCCTCCCTTCCCGCAGAACAGGCTGAATATGAAAGCTGGCGGGTGGATGTCGTCCTTGGCGATCTGAGCGTGCCCCATGACTTGCAGCACAAACCACTCATTGCGCTGAGCGGTGGATGGCAGCGCACAGCGATGCTGGCGGCGGTATGGGTCACCGAACCCGATATTCTTCTGCTGGACGAGCCGACCAACCATCTGGACCTGCGCCGGATCGGGTTGCTGCAAGAGTGGATTGCTGGTTTGCCGCGCGACATGCCGGTGATCGTGACGTCCCATGATCGGGCTTTTCTGGACGCCACAACCAACCGGACCCTATTCTTGCGCGCCGAACAGTCGCGTGTATTTCAACTTTCGTTCACGGCGGCTCGCGCCGCGCTGGACGAAGCGGACGCCGCCGACGAACGACGCTTTGCGAACGATCTGAACAAGGCGCAGCAGTTGCGCAAACAAGCTGCGAAGTTGAAGAACATAGGTATCAATTCCGGGTCTGACCTGCTGATCACCAAGACCAAGCAACTCAATGAACGTGCAGCACGCATAGAGGCCGAGGCAAAGCCCGCCCATCAAGACCGCAGCGCCGGCGACATCAAGTTGGCCAATAGCGGCACCCATGCAAAGGCTCTGGTAACTCTGGAGAATATCTCCGTCGAAACGCCCGATGGTCAGCTGCTCTACCAGACAGGACAAAAGTGGATCTTGCCAGGCGATCGGATTGTGTTGCTGGGCGCAAACGGCACTGGAAAAACCCGGTTAGTCGAGCTGATAGAGCGTGCGCTGCAAGGGTCCGATAGCGCAGTGAAGTGCGCCCCCTCAGTCATACCGGCGTGTTCCGACCAGCATCTGAGTCAGCTTTCTGACAACGACACCCCAATGACTGCCGTGGCGGGCCAATTCGACATCGGAGATCAACGCGCCCGTGCCGTGCTGGCGGGAGCCGGTGTGGCGATCCGGATGCAAGATACCAGCATCGGTGCATTGTCCGGTGGACAGAAGGCACGGTTGGCAACGTTGGTTCTGCGGCTGAGGAACCCGAACTTCTACCTGCTCGATGAGCCGACAAATCATCTCGATATTGAAGGGCAGGAAGCGCTGGAAAACGAGTTGATTGCACAGGGCGCATCGTGCCTGTTGGTCAGCCACGATCGTAGCTTTCTGCGCAATGTCGGAAATAGGTTTTGGTGGATCAATGGCACTAAGCTTGACGAGGTAGACAGCCCTGAACCTTTCCTGAATGTCGAGTTGGGCGCCCAATAGATGGTTGGCATAGTATCGTCAGAAACGGACGTCGGTGCGCTTGCGGCGAACGGCAGCTTTGTCCCGCACAGCTGACCTTGGCGCAAAGTGCAGCGAATGTCCGGTCTCCGCCGTTGGTGTTGAGCGTCATGAACGGCCCATACCGGACCTTCGCCCCTCGCTTCAGATGCTGCAGTTGCAGCCCGCGTAGCGGACATTGCTCCATGACCGTAACATGTTGGTATGCCGGTTGACTGCACCGCGGGACGAAGCTGCGGTTCGCGTCACCAATTTGATTGTCCGCATCGGCAATGCCAATTCCAATGCCAATGCTGCCCACGCCAATGCTCAGCCGACTCAGGAAGAGAAGATCATGCGATGACAAGTTCCCAAGCACGTCCCTCTACCCTCATTAGATGCGGCGGAACGACGCAGTTCAGGCGGGATGAGGTCGGGGCGGTGCAATGTACTGCCTAATTCTTGTGAATTCTAAAATCTGATATCTCTGCCACAGCAACGTCTCGGGCCCGAACCCTTCGGGTCCAATCGCCCGGGTTGTCAGCATGATGTCGCCCGAGTAGCGCTATCGGACAAATTGGAATTGATCCGACAGGCCATTCAGCAGGCGCAGCGTGTGCGGTTCGTCTTTTCCGTCCCGAGGCTTCAGCAGCTACTTAAGTGTAGCAATCGGCCCGGAAATTCGCGACCAGCTTTCGGCTTTGCGAGACGACCGCTTTAAATGTGCCGCCATGCTTCTGGAATCCAGGCGTAGGCCCCGTCTTTTTCTTCGACATGGCCGATACCGGGGAACGGCAAATGGGTGCCCGCAACGGCAATCTTGTCGGCAACCACCATATCCAGGACGCGGCGGCGAGTCTCGGCGGCCTGCGTGCTATCTGCGTCGAAGGCGATGCCGGCATCGGGGTGTTGAAACTGCAGCGACGCCACAGCTGTGCTGTCTCCCCATATGATCAACTGATCAGAGCCATCCGACACACGGATCCCGCTGTGTCCAGGCGTATGCCCCGGCATGGCCAAAGTCGTAAGGCCGCCACCAAGATCGGTATTGTCTCCAAACATTTCAGTCCGCTGGGTGTAAGCTTCGCTGACAGCACGTGCCAGTGCGAAGAAACCTTGCGACGATTCCGGCGCACCCGATGCGATCGTCTCATCCGTCCAGAAGGCATGATCGGTTTCGCTGACATGCAAAGATGCATTCGGGAAGACCGCGCCATTATCTCCCATCAATCCCCCGATGTGATCCGGGTGCATGTGGGTCAACACAACGCGCGTCACGTCTTCAGGTGCAACGCCAAGCGATTCAAGCGATGTGCGCAACCGGCCTGCTGTTGGTCCAAAGGAACCGCCCGCACCAGCATCGATCAAACTGACCTGGTCCCCCTGGCGAATGACGTGCGTACTGATTGCCAGCGGAATCGGATCCGCAGGGTCAAGATAGGCCGCCTTCAATCCTTCGTCGATTTGCTCGTCCTCAAGGTTCGTCACCATGTTCTGATCAAGCTCGAAATACCCGTCCAGTAAGGTCGTCACGCGCAGATTGCCGACCATACGGTCATAGAAGGTTGGAAGTGGCACCGTTGTCTGGGCCGCGGCCTGGAGGACCTGTGGGCGTCCGGCGGCAAGAAGGGCAGCCCCGCCAGCGGCGCCGAGGATCATTCCACGGCGCGAGAGATCAAAAGAAGTCATGAGTTATTCCCTGTTTGAAATGCAGATTTTCAATTCTGCGTATCGTATGCTCTTATTCAAATAGGTCGGAATTTCAGATGACCACCCACTGAGAGTATAGACAGACCAAAGCCCCTCGGACGAACAGCGGACATCTTGCGGATTTGCGGCATTCCACATTTCGGGCTCGGAGCGGACTTGCGGCGTTGCAGCATGACGACCGCCCGCTCGTCGCCCGCGTGCGTCGCTTCCGGCCCTAAGCTTCCGTTCATTATCCATTCGTAATGCTGCGTGTGCAGTCCGCAAAGCGGACATTCGTCGGGAGTTTTTAAGAAACTCCTTTCACAATGGCCTCACCAACTTTTTCCGCTTCAATTTCAATCAAGCCTTCGTCGAGTAAAATCTTTGTTGCAACAACGAGGAGGGATTTTTCCTCCTCAAGTAGATTTCCAATTCCAAGTGTGCCGTGAACATCGTCTGTGATAAAAGCCATTTGGCAAATATAAGACACATGAAGAGCATACAGGTTCCGCGCAAGTTCACGGTGGAATAGGGGGACTACAGACGGCCCTTTTCGGTTCCCTATCTCCGTCGCGATTATGTCGTGCATGAGGTGCGATTGAGAAACATGCGCCGCCCCGCTCAGTTCACCATAGATCTTTCCCATGTTTTTTAACCGCCCGACGGTTGCATGCGGCGTCTTTCCATCTTTTCGTTTCGAGATCCCAAGTTCCTGCACCGCCGAGATCAACTCATGCTCTTGTCGCAGAAGGGTAGCAGCTTGGGTGTAGAGTCCTTCAACAATTGCTATTTCACAAAGACTTATCCCGTGTATGAAGTGTGTTATCAGATCAAGCTGTTGTGCCGGATCACCGGTCAACTCATCAAACTGTTTTCCACAACAACGCGAGACGAAGTTTAGAAATGCGCTGCAAGCCGACGCGTGCGCTTGGGTCAGAACAATATCATTTTCTTTGAATTGCTCCCGATTCTTAGCGCATCGCTCTGCGTGTTTCCCCATAAGAATTGAAACTGGCGCCAGCGTCTTCTGACCCCAATCCTCCATTGAGGAAATAATGTCGTCCCCGTAGCCAAGGTCTTTTTTCGCGCCCACTGTTCAAACTCCACCTGCAAGAAAGGTTCCAGCCTCACTCTAAGGTGTTGATTGTTCTGTTAAGCAAGAGATTTCAATTCTCAGCTTGTGCATTCCCCATGTCAGCCAATCAAAATCTTAAATTTTCTGACTTGAACGGACAGGAGGCATCTTCAGAGAAGTCCAAGCCAAACAAAGAAAGCTCTCTCAATTTCACATATTTTAACTCAATATCTTGTGATGGACACAGACGTCCCTACATATCATGGTATTAGAACCGAAAAATTTGGTACGAGACCTTTGAAAAATATTGAACACCTGAAACCGCCTATTTGCCGCATCCTCAGCCTTGATGGTGGTGGAGCAAAAGGCTTTTACACTTTAGGCGTGCTGAGAGAGGTGGAAGCCCTTATCGGCAAACCACTTCACGAAACATTCGACTTGGTGTTCGGCACAAGTACTGGCTCCATTATCGCATCGCTTCTCGCGCTTGGCCATGATGTGGAATCCATCCACAAGCTCTACTGCGAGAATGTTCCGGAAGTAATGAAGCAAAAGAGTGCTGGCGGGAAATCAACTGCCTTGGCTCAGCTTGCTGACGATGTTTTCGGAGAAGCCACCTTTGAAGACGTGAAAACTGGGCTTGGAGTAGTAACGACGAAATGGGACATGGAAACACCCATGATCTTCAAAGGAAGCGTTAATCAGGCCCATGGCCGACTTGGCACGTTTAAGCCGGGTTTTGGCTGCACTATTTCGGAGGCGGTTCAAGCCTCTTGCTCAGCTTATCCATACTTCAATCGCAAAATCGTTACGACCGCCATGGGTGACGAGATTGAGTTAGCCGATGGCGGTTACTGTGCGAACAATCCGACACTTTACGCCATCGCTGACGCTGTCGCCGGAATGAAATATGAGCCGAGCGATTGCCGAGTATTGAGCGTTGGATGCGGTAATTACCCATCACCAAAAGAAGGTATGTTAAAAAAGACTTATCGCAATGTCCTACCAACGCTGCCCATCTTAGAGAAGACCATGGGTATCAACGTCGCGGCTATGGAACAGCTTCGCTTAATCTTATTCAAAGCGGTCCCGACGGTGCGGATCAATGACACCTTTGAGAAACCTGAGATGGCAACCGACTTGTTTGAACACAACTTGGCAAAATTGAACATTTTGCGGCAACGGGGCGCTGAATCCTACGCTGGCCGTGAAGCGGATATTCAAGCCCTACTGCGGGAGAGTGAGTAAAATGCCAATTCATGAAAGCCAACTTGAGACGTGGTCCCATGCGGGGGCGCAAGAGCAATCAAAGAATACATATGCTTCTATTAAGGCCACATTAGAAGACACCAATGCCCCGTACGTGATCAGAGAGTTCGACACCTTTCTCCAAGGCTCTTATGGCAACAGCACAAATATCTACGCCGACAGTGACGTAGATATTGTAATACGACTGTCGTCCATTAATTATTTTGATGTTTCACAGTTAAATGCTGGGGATAAGGAGCGCTTTGACAAACACAGGAGTCCGGGTAGCTACAGCCAGAAAAATTTCAAAGAAGAGGTCTTCTCTTGGTTGACACAGAAGTACGGCTCAGGAGTGAAGGCGGGCAAGAAAGCAATATTCGTCCCGGGGAACGGTACTCGTCGCGATGCCGACGTTCTGGTTTGCACTCGCCACTTGAGATACACTTCCTACCCAGCGGAAACAGGACCGGTGTATCGGGACGGGATTTGTTTTTGGACCTCCGATGGAGACAAGATCGTCAACTATCCAAAGCGTCATCTTGAAAACTGTACAACTAAGAACCAAAGTACATCCACACGTTTCAAGTCCAATGTCAGAATATTTAAGAACTGGCGCAACAGGATGGTAAAGGATGGCTATTTAGGCAGTGGAGTTGCTCCCTCGTACTTCATTGAGGGGATGCTCTGGAATATACCAAATCAAAACTTTGTATCATCTTATCAGCAGACTTTCCTCAACTGCATGGCATGGCTCAAACAGTGCGATCCACAAGAGTTACTTTGCGCCAGCCAGTACCACTACCTCCTGCGGACGAACTCAAAGGTCTGTTGGAATACTGATGATTACAACCAGTTTCGGAGTGCTTTGGTTCAACATTGGAACGATAGTTAAGAGACTGCGACTCCACTCATAGCCTGCGTTGACCGGTCCAAGCCGGATCGCCCGAGCGGACATCAAGATATCTACAAGCAAGGTCCGCTTCGCCCCGCACGGCAGACCTCGGTGTTGAGCGCAGCGAATGTCGGCAATCCGCCATCTGTGGCGATGACCGTGGCATCGACGCTCACTATCCTATAAACCCAAGGATAGGACCGTAGTTGATATTACGCATGTTCCAAAGATTGACTCCTGAAACGCAGGCAAAATTTGGCAACAGGATGCTTTTCCGCGTATTGTGGTGGTGGGTTCCATTGAAACTAAAACAAATCCTTATTGGCAAAAACACCCCGAAAATCACTCCGGGTGCTCTGCGCATCGTTTTGGGACCCTAAGTAATGTTTGACGTTTCTCATGATCCGGAAACTTGACTACCTTGGCAGTATTTTCATCGTCACATGTTGTTTCGGCTCCACCATCGTTGGTTTCCACGCCATCCAGCCTTTCCCGAAAACGGTCGCGTACAGCTTCCAATCGCTTCTGGTTTCTCCACTGTTCATTCCGATTTAACTTGTCCTCAACTGGCTTTAGCCTGTTCTTTAAGAATGTGGCTCTGGTATCAGCGTCGCAAGCAAAACCATCAAAGAGATCAACAGGTGTTTGAAGGCACTCCAAAGCTTGAAGAATTTCTCTGGTCTGTTCAGTCGAAAGCTCCTTCCTGTCATTCTTGCCCAGACGCTGCTGTATATCCCGAGGTGTAACCTTGGTTTTGCCATCCGCTAAGAGCGATTGACGCATGTCAGCAACTTTCTGAACGTACTTTGTGGAACTATCACCATATTCGCGCATCATGATGTGTGTGCTCTCAATATGAAATTCTGCAAATTTTGTCGCAAGCTCTGCAGTTTCCAAATCAATTTTGTGACGTGACCTACCAAGCAAGAAATGCAAGATCACAAGATAGCTTAACACCGAGTATCCGATCCGCCGGATAAATGACCCTGGTACAGCACCATCGCCCCACGTTGATCTCAATCCAGACCACCAGCCCTCCAGAAATGGTAAAACATCATCCGTTAGTTCGTAGCTGTCCAAAGCACCTTCCTGATAGCAGAGGGATTGCCACAGTTCCCTGAGCTCTTCTCTCTTGTCCTCTACCCCATCCCCAGCAAAATAAAGGAAATGATCGAACATATCGGTGTCTGTTCGTCTGGGTGCGATGACGTAGTTAAATCGCTGACAGAAGCCATCGAGCATACTCGCTGCATCAACGTTATCTTTCCAAGTCTCTCGCACAGTCAGACCCAAGAATGTGAAATGAGGATCCGGGAGGACTAACTTTTTCTGTTCACTTTTCAGTCGGTTACTGATGGGTTTGTTAGAATAAGCGTCCAACATCCAAGGCTTGATACGGCTGTACATGGGGTTTTTCAGAACATTCTGAAAAAATTGGCCCGCTTCGTCTTGAAGCCAATAAGAACCATTGTTGTCTGCCAAGTCGATGATCCATTGCGCATCAGTTGATCCGGTTGGCAACATGCGTACTGGCGTTGGGCTACTCTCTGGTATCAAGATTTTAGCCACTTCATCAGCAGCCAATGTTTTTGCACTGCCGGACGGCGCAAGTGCCAGTGTCCAAAGAGTGGGTCGAATATAGCCAAGACCCGGAATTGATACCCCTGCCCCGCCTTGGACGAGGTAAGAAGCCGCTATCATGATGAGTTGCCAAAGCGGTAGCGCGTAGCTGCAATCCGTATCTTTGAAAAATTTCAGAACGCGTACCAGGTAAGAACCTTTGGGTACGAGCGCTAACACGTCGAGACACTCTGGCCGCTCTTTTTGAGCAAGCATCTGGATGATGGCAATCTTTTCGTCAGATCGAAGCTTTCGAGACCTTCCGTTTTCGACCGTCCTCACATCGTTGAGGATCTGGCTTTTCGTTTGGTCGGTGCTGTTCTTCTTCGCCATGTCGTGCACGCCTTTCCGGTCTGTTTCGTGTGCACGGGAAATGGAGACGCAAAAGAAACTACAGAAAGTGGTTTGATACCGATTTAAGCGGCCGTGAAGCCTCCCCCCACCAACAACCAACACATTACCCAAGATATTGAATTATTTAAGTTTATTCTGGAAATTCCGACCAACAAGCGACCAACACTTCACGTTAGGAATTTCGCATCTTACCGCTGTCGAACAAATAAGATCGGTCTTTCTGTGGGATTTCATTGATGTCGGCAGTGCCAAGAACCGTACACAAAAAATGGTTGGCCGACTCGCTCGCTTCACTGATCTGGCCCTTTGCCTTCGATCTCGCGGGGTCCTGCACCAAAAGCCTCGCTCTCACGATGTTGTCTTGGTGAGAAAGACTCAGGCTGGCGAGCAATAGCTTTTTTTGGGTTCGCAAGCCGTGTTGGGTCGTTTGACATTCCCGAGATAAAAATGGCCTTGAAACCATTTCAGCAACTGCCGCAGGAGACGACTTCGCGTCTTGGCAAGATCGAAACCGTGCTCTGGAAGCTTGGGTCTTATTCCTCATTGGGCCACGCCAAGGCTGGACCCGTGCGGAAGTAAGAAACGTTGTTGGTATAGGTTGTTGCCGGAGCGAGCTTGATCATTAGCCCATCTTGGTCGTCAATTGCTGCCACGTTCTGAATGAACCAAGGGTTCCAGTACCTCTCGTCCGACCCAAGATACTTCGCAAGGAGGCGCCTGAACCGCATGGCGTTCATCCGTTCAACGGAGGCCCGCCCCCGCAGGCCAACGTGTAGCAGAATGCCTGCCTCGTTGTCGAAATGCACGATTTCTACGGCGCATCTTGGATCTACTTTCAGGCGGCTGACTGAACTGCCGTTCTTCGAACCCAACATCCAGATCGCCTCATCTTCCCATATGAACCAGACTGGCGCGTTGCGCGGTCCTTCGTCGTCTTACGTGGAAAGGTTCGCCATAAGCGGTTGTGAAAGCAAAGCGTGCGGGTCGAAAGTGTTTCCCATGACACAATCTAAATGCAAAACAGCAGCGGTGTCCATGAGCAGCCCCATTTTAGTGGTCCAAATTGAAAGTTAGTGCATGATTGGCGTTCGGTCCATCGGCACGATGGCTTCTGGGGCCGGTGGGCGGTAGCCCAATGCACTGTGGGGTCGTTTGGTGTTGTAGTGGTTCCTCCATCTTTCGATGATGATTTGGGCCTCTCGCAGAGAGTAGAAGATTTCACCGTTGAGCAATTCGTCTCGCATACGTCCATTGAAGCTTTCGCAGTAGCCGTTCTCCCATGGTGATCCTGGCTCGATATATGCAGTCTTTGCTCCAACTGCCTTGATCCAGTCCCTGACGGCTTCAGCGATGAACTCTGGCCCATTGTCCGACCTGATATAGGCTGGCACGCCTCGCAGGATGAACAGGTCCGTCAGCGCATCAATGACTTCGGTCGAGTTCAACTTTCGCTTCACCCGGATCGCCAGACATTCCCGGCTGTATTCATCCAGGATATTCAATGTCCTGAAGGCCCTGCCATCGTCCGTCCGGTGATGCACGAAGTCGTACGACCAGACGTGATTGCGATACTCAGGGCGCAGCCGGACGCACGACCCATCATTCAGCCAAAGCCGCCCCTTCTTTGGTTGTTTCATCGGTACTTTGAGCCCCTCACGTCGCCAGAGCCGTTCAACACGCTTGTCGTTGATCTGCCAGCCAGCATCTCTCAACAAGGCTGCAATCCGACGATAGCCATATCGACCAAACTGGCGCGTCAGTTCGATCATGTCCGAGACCAAGCGTTCCTCGTCTACACGCTCACGTGGCAATCGACGTTGCGTGGATCGATGTTGCCCCAGAACGCGGCAAACCCGTCGCTCAGAAACCTTGAACTGACTACGCACAAGGTCAATGCAGGCCCGCCGACGCGAGGGGCTCAGAAGTTTCCCGATGCGGCTTCTTTCAAGATCAGCTTGTCCAACGTCAGATCCGAAACTGCGCGACGCAACCGATCGTTCTCTTTCTGCAGTCGCTTCAGTTCCTTGAGTTGTTCCGTGCCCATTCCACCGTACTTCTTCTTCCAACGGTAGTAAGTTTGTTCCGTCACACTGATCTGTCTGATCGCATCGATCCGGGACATACCTTGCCCCATCAGAACTTCAACCTGCCGTAACTTCACGACAATCTCTTCGGGCTTAGGTCTCTTAATGGCCATCTATGGTCCTCCGCTTTCCTAACTATAGGGGCGGACCACTTCAAAGGGGGAGGCTCATCCATCACGCACCCGACGCGCATTTTTGTCGGTAGAGGCCTCGCGTAGGCAGTCGGTATCGAACCCAAGCGGACCAAATCGGTCGCCCGTCTATCTATGATTGCAACCGACAGAGGTGGTGGTGCAGCAAGGGTATCCAACATAGAAAAAGCGGAGTGATTTAATCCGTTTCAGTTGGAGCAGATGTGAACCAACACGGTTTACGGAGGGCCTGAGACGTTAGTTCATCATCAACTGACCTGGCCATATTTTCAGGTGAAACTAAAACCTCTGTAATCGTTTTGCACAACCTCTTCACAGATATCCGCGAAGTGTGCCATGCCGCCCGCATATGGTAGGAAGATCTGCGGTTTTCCCGGTACATTGGCACCCAAATACCAAGAGCTCGAGGCTTGGGGCAACAAGGTCGCGTTGGCCGCGCGGTTTACTTCGGTCACCCACTCATCGGCTGCATCGGGTGTAGGCTCCACACGAGACAGATTCTCTTTGCGCATATGTTCGATACACTGCGCCACCCATTCAACATGCTGTTCAATTGCAACTGGCATGTTGCACAATACGGACGGACTGCCTGGCCCGGTGATCATGAATAAATTTGGGAAACCCGGCGTTTGCACTCCAAGGTATGTGCGCGGCCCCGCATGCCAGCTTTCACGAAGGGTGCGACCGTCGGGAGCTGAGATATTCAGCGCTTCGAGCGATCCGGTAAAGGCATCGAAGCCAGTCGCGAACACTATGACGTCCAAGTCATGCTCTTCGACCGTGGTTCGGATGCCGCGCTTTGTAATTTCCTCAATCGGTGTAGCCTTCAGATCGACAAGTGAAACGTTGCTTCGGTTGAAAGTCTCGAAGTAGTGTGTGTCGATCGGCGGACGTTTGGTCGCAAACCCGTGATCTCTGGGCGTCAGGGTTTCCGCCGTTTCGTTGTCTTGCACCTTCTCTTGTATCTTGGAGCGGATGAAGTCGGACGCAGTCTGGTTCGCTTCTTTGTCCGTCAAGATGTCTCGAAACGCGGCACGGAATCTCAGCCCGCCGGTCTCCCAAGCCGCCTCATAGATCTTTCGCCGCTCAGTATCGTCCAAATCCAACGCACTCTGATCGCGAATATCAAAAGGGTGACCATTGGTGACCCGCTTCGCCCAAGCCCGTATATCGCGATAGTTCTCTTTGACCTCGGCCTGAAACTCCTCAGTGAGCGGCGCATTCCGAGCAGGAATGGAAAAGTTTGCGGTGCGCTGAAACACGGTCAGGTGCTTCGCTGTGTAGGCAAGCTCTGGTGCCAACTGGATACCAGTAGATCCGGTACCGATCTGTCCAACGCGCTTGCCCGTCAAGTCCACGCCATCATGCGGCCACTGTCCCGTATGGTACCAATCCCCCTCAAAGGCTTCGAGACCGGGGATATCGGGAATGTTAGCTGTGCTGAGGCAACCAACGGCGGTAACCAAGAACTGAGCTTCAATGGTATGCCCGACATCGGTCCGGATGGTCCAACGGTCACGCGCTAAATCGTAGGTCGCACCCGTCACTTTTGTCGACAGGCGAATATCGCGGTGTAAGTCGAACTTGTCAGCGACAAAGGTTAGGTAACGCCGAATTTCGTTGTGGTCGGGGTAGCGTTCCGACCAATTCCATTCTTGTTCGACTTCGGGCGAAAAAGAATAGGAATAGTAATAACTCTCTGAATCACAGCGCGCTCCAGGGTAGCGATTCCAATACCAAGTACCGCCGATTCCGCCCGCCTTATCGAGGACCTGGACTTTCAATCCCAACTCCTCTCGCAGCTTATATAGAGCATAGAGGCCTGCGAACCCAGCGCCAACTACGACGGCATCAACCTCTTGTAAGCTGAGCGATTCGGGAGCGGCTGTCGTTCGGGTCATGTGGTATCTTCCTGAATTATTTATGAAATTGTACCTACAACCAGGCGGCGGGCGATCGTCGTAGGACTACTTGACTTAACGTAATCTGTGCAGAGCGGCTTGCATCTGTCAAATAAAAATGAACCACGAGTCATTAATCATTTAAAGTTCACACTCCATCCAATCCCACGTTCGCGAATGGTGACTCGTTGTTCATATTTTTGTTGACGGGTCACATAACCGGGGTCATGATTTACGTAAGGGCAGCCGGTACAACGGCGCTGAAACTGCAACGGGAGGAGAAGACCATGACGGACAAGACCCAAAGGGCAATCGACCGCCGGAGTGTGCTGAAAGGTGTGGGCGCTATCGGCGCGACTGCATTGATTGGCACTCCCTACGTGGCGCGTGCCCAAGCAAATTCAATCCGCATCGGGGTGCCCACCATCCTGTCAGGTCGGGTCGCCATCCTTGGCGAGTCCAGCCGCGCGGCTCTGGAGATGGCCGCCCGCGAATTCAATGAGGCAGGCGGCCTAAACGGTCGCGAAGTCGAAATGATATTCCGAGATACAAAGGCAGCCCCGGATGAAGCAGCCCGTGTGACGCGTGAACTGGTGAACTCTGAAGACTGTGGCATAATTATTGACGCGGAAGCCTCCACAGGCGCTTTCGCTGTGCAAGAAGTAGTGCGCCAGCTGGGAGTTTTGTGCTTGCACACCAACTCAGAAACATCATCGCTCACAGCTGATCCGAAAATCAGGTCCGAAACCGCTTTTCGCTGCGCTCGACAGGGGATTCATGACGCCGTGGCTGGCGGGCTTTATGCCTCGGAAATCTCCAAGGCGGAAAACAAGCGACGCTGGATGTCGGCATCGCCCGACTATGCCTATGGCAGAGACAACACTGCGCAATTCATGGAATATCTGCAGCTCTATGATGATCAGGTTGAGGTGATTGATCAAGCCTGGCCAAAAATATTCGAACCTGACTATACAACTTACGTTACTCGAATATTGCAACAGAAGCCCGATGCTTTGTACTCAGCACTTTGGGGCGGAGACCTGGTAGCCTTTATCGAGCAGAGCAATCTATATGGGTTGTTTGGTGGCAACACCAGCTTCTTCTCAGGAAGCCTGGCTGATCCGCCGATCCTTAGCGCGATCACCCAAGTGCCCGCCGGGCTACATTCGGTATTTCGCTACGATCCCGAATATCCTGAAACCGAAGCCAACAAGACCTTTGCGGAGACCTATAAGAGCGATGCGGGCTATTACCCGACCAATTGGGCATGGCAGACCTACACCGCGATGCAATTCGTGGTAGAGGCGTTGCGGCGCGCCGGTGGTGATGCCGACGCCAAGACACTGGCCGGAGAGATTGCCGGCATGGAGATCGACGTACCCTTCGCGACCGACGGCAAGGTGAAGATGCGAGAAGACGATCACACCCTAATCAATTATCCGGTTGCTTGGGGCGTCACGAAATCGGACCCGGCCGGGATGACTAACTGGGTCGCTGGCGACTGGTCCGAGATTCTGGCTCAAGAGAAAGAATGGAAGCAGCGCCAAGGCTACCTCTGACGCTACGGCTTCGGTGCGCGGAGTGCGCACCGAAGCCTGGATCGAACAGGGCAGCGAATCCTTTGCAGAGAACAATCGTCTGCAACCTGTCGCATGCCATTCTGTTGCCCCGTATCATGCTATCGGAGAAAGCCCTTGGAACTTGGAACCCTCGTCAATTGCCTGTCGTCCAGCGGCTGCGCCATAACCCAGATAACCAGCGGCTTGCTGTTTGGGATGGTGCTGTTTCTCGTTGCAGCCGGCCTTTCGCTGATCTTCGGCGTTCTTGGCATTGTTAATTTTGCACACGGTGCATTCTACATGCTGGGTGCCTATTTCGCCTACACTACCTTCGCTGTGACGGGCAGCTTCGTGTTTGCCATCCTGGGTGCCACCATCGGCATGGCGATCGTCGGGGTCTTATTTGAACGATTATTCGTGTCCCGAATATACGGCCAAGACGTATTGATGCAGTTGTTGCTTTGCTACGCCTTCGTTTTGATTTTTGACGATGGGGTTAAGATCATATGGGGTGGGGACTACAAACTCATGGGTATCCCGACGGCCTTTGCCAAGCCACCAATCTTTTTCGCCGGGGGCGCATTGCCTCTCTACTACATTTTTCTAATTTGCGCGTCCGCCGTGGTTGGGTTGGTGCTTTGGTTGGGAATTACCTACACAATGTTCGGCAAAAAGGTCCGCGCTGCCGCTATCAACCCACAAATGGTATCGTGCTTGGGCATTAATACTCGCCTGCTGTTCGCCGCAGTCTTTGGTATTGGTGCGGCACTAACTGGCTTCGCCGGTGCTCTCGCAGCGCCAATCCGAACGCTGACACCGGGTATGGGACTCTCGATCCTTATCGAAAGCTTCATCGTAACAGTTATCGGCGGTATGGGCTCTATCGTGGGAGCTCTGGTGGCTTCCATTCTGATCGGACTGACAAGATCCCTGGGACAGCTTGGCTTTCCGCTGTTCGTTGACGGTGTGATGTTTCTGATCATGGCATTGGTCCTCGTCATACGCCCTCATGGCCTGTTCGGACGGCCTGTTTCACGATGAGAAGAAAAAACGTATCCCCCCGCTCACGATTTTTACGCGACACCGCCTTTGCGTTTACTGGTTTTGTGGTCCTACTGTTGCTGCCAGTTCTTTTCGACAGCCGGTGGCTGATGGACTTTGTAATTTATGTCGTAGCTTATGGGCTGTTGGCGCTATCTCTGAATCTACTGACCGGCTACACTGGTCTCGTATCCTTCGGCCATGCCGCCTATTTTGCTTCGGGTGCCTACAGCTTTGGACTCTTAATGCAATCTGGCACCGTATCGCTTCCGATCGCGTTTTTTGCGGCGCTGGTGATCACTGCGTTGTTAGCATTGATTGTCGGTGCCATCTGCGTGCGACTTACAGAGATCTACTTCGCATTTCTCACCCTCGCCTTCCAAATGCTATTTCATTCGATCATCCTGACTTGGGTGTCGCTGACAGGCGGTGATCAGGGGCTGATGGGTGGTATTCCAAAACCAGTATTCTGGGGTATCGATCTCTCCGATGACAGGACTTTCTATACCGTTGCCTGCACATTGTTTGTGATCTGCGCCCTCATTCTGCGCCAAGTGACTCAATCGCCTTTCGGCTATGCTCTCCGGATGATCCGAGACAACGAGGAACGTGCGGTGTTCCTCGGTGTGAATATCTATCTAACCAAGCTGATCGGCTTTGTCATCGCCGGAACGGTCGCCGGTGTTGGTGGCATTGTACTCGCATTGTTCGTGTCCGGGGCATACCCAGAGTTTGGGTTTTGGACAACTTCCGGCGAAGCAATCTTTATGGTGATGCTGGGCGGCACCCAAACCTTCCTTGGGCCGCTTGTTGGAGCGATCGTCCTGCAATTTCTAAACGGCGCTCTAACCGCATACACCGACCACAGTGAACTGGTACTGGGCGTGGTGATTTTAATCGCTGTGCTGGGATTACGGCGAGGCCTACTCGACTTTGCGAACGAAATCTGGACCCGTCGTCGTGACGCCGGGTACAAAATTCTGCAGCAAACAAGGCTCGTTGACAACGAACATACTGGCGCAGCCCTCAAAACATCCACCGAGCCAGGCACACCCGATAATGGAGAGAATAAATGAACGGACAGCTTGAAGGCCGAATAATTGCCGTCACCGGCGGTGCAAGTGGCATCGGCGCATCAACTGCCCGAATGGCTGCGGAACGCGGGGCGAGTGTAGCGGTATTGGACATTGACTTCGACGCGGCCAAGGAAGTTGCTGAGGAGATCCGTGGGCAGGGCGGAAACGCCGTCGCGCGCGCGATGGATGTCAGCGATGCAGAGTCCGTCGAAGAAACAATTGCCGCAATTGAGGGTGAGCTTGGCTCACTTGATGGTCTGGTCGCCAGCGCGGGTATCTTGGAACTGCCTGGTCCTCCCGAGGAAAATGATCTTGCACATTGGGACCGGGTCATCGCGGTAAACCAGCGCGGGCTCTATCTGTCGTGCTTGGCGGCAGGCCGCCGTATGGCGCTGCGCGGTACCGGATCAATCGTCACTATTGCCAGCGTTGCAGGCCTGCGCGCCATGCCGCTGCACGGGTATGCACCCTCAAAGGCTGCCGTAATTTCGATAACTCAGAATCTGGCAGTAGAATGGGGGCGATCGGGCGTCCGGGTCAATGCGATCGCGCCAGGTTACACTCTGACGCCTGCGCTCAAAGCAGCGATTGATCGGGGGGAACGCAATCCGGCTGATATTGAAGACAGCACCGCCCAAGGCCGCCTGATCGAACCCGAAGAGATTGCTGAAGGGGTCTTGTTTTTATTGTCAGACAACGCCCGGGCGATTAGCGGAATAACCCTACCCGTCGATGCTGGTTGGCTGGCTGCACCATCCTGGCACACCTACGGTGGGGTTCGTGCCCCTCGGGGGAATGTTCATGCTTGAAGTACGCAACCTTACGAAATCCTTCGGCGGAGTGCATGCAATGCAGGGCGTCAGCCTGAGCTTCGCAGACGGTTCCCTTTCCGCCATCATCGGCCCGAATGGCGCAGGCAAGACGACCTTCTTCAACCTGATCAGTGGTAAGTTGCGCGCCGACAGTGGGCAGGTCATCCATGATGGCACCGATGTCGTGGGCATGAAACCCTTGGACATCGTGCGCCGAGGCGTCGGGCGCGCCTTTCAGATTGCAAGTCTGTTCCCGGAACTGACGGTACGCCAAAGCTTAGCTTCGGCCGTAACGTCGCATCAACGCGGAGCGTTGAGACTGGGTAGCCGGTTTCCATCCAGCCAGAGCCGCGACCGCGCCGATGGCATCATGGAAATGGTAGGTTTGTCCGCTCAGGCTGACGTGACATCAAAGTATTTGCCTCATGGCGACCAGAAACTACTCGATGTAGCGCTTGCGCTGGCGATGGAGCCCTCTGTTTTACTACTGGATGAGCCAACCGCCGGTATGGGGTCGGAGGAGCGCTGGAAGATGATCGACAAGGTCCGTGCTCTTTGGCGACAGACGGGGATAACTCTTCTTTTCATCGAACACGACATGGACATCGTCTTCGAGATTGCAGAACGGATCGATGTTTTGAAATACGGTAAGGTTCTGGCCTCGGGCAACGCTGAGGAGATCCGCACCAACCCAGACGTGATTGAAGCATATCTTGGCGTCGAGGCCGGAGACGCCGCATGACCAAGCTGCTTGAAATCGATGCAATCAATGTATTCTACGGAGCCAGTCAGGTCTTATTTGAAGTCGGTCTGACGGTCGAACCCGGCCAGACGATGGCCTTGATGGGCCGCAACGGCGCAGGCAAAAGTACGACATTCAAAGCCATCGCCGGCGTGACTCCTGCCCGACGGGGCAGTATCCGCTTCAAGGGACGGCCGATTCAATCACTCAGCCCAGAACGGATCGCGCGCGGCGGTATCGGGTATGTACCGGAAGACCGACAGGTGTTTCCCGATCACACCGTCGACGACAATCTGCGCATCGGTGCCAAAGCAGGACCAGACGGCCAGCGCTACTGGACACTCGATCGGATTTACGAAGTCTTCCCGATCCTTGCCGAACGCCGTGATCGCTTGGCGGGCAAGATGTCGGGCGGCGAGCAACAGATGCTAACTATCGCTCGCGGTTTAATGGGCAATCCTGAGTTGATCTTGCTGGACGAACCAAGCGAGGGGCTTGCCCCGATCATCGTACAGCGGATCGGAGAACTGATACGCGAATTGCGCGACAGCGGCGTGTCGATCTTGATGGCGGAACAGAACATGCATTTCTGCCTTAAGGTGGCCACACATTCGACCGTGATCGATAAGGGTGAGATCCGCTTTTCCGGCACCATCGATGAGTTGCGCCAGAACGAAGAAGTCAAATCTCGCTATCTGTCGGTTTGATCAGCAAAAGGTTTTTTTAGATGATTCATCATTCTCGCCTTTCTCCAAATTGTTCCGACGCCACCAGTTTCGCACCCGATTTGGCCCGATTGAATGAGTATCTATTGTCTGAACACGCTCGTCGGCCTGACCCTTGGTCCGTCACAGTTCAACAGGCCCGTCAAGCTCGGCTTGATGGCAAAGGCATATTCCCTCCGGCACGCCCTGATCCAGATACCGAACGGCACTTCGTGTCCCTACCTGGGGCACCAGATGTGCCGGTGCGAGTTATCCGCCCGAAAACGCGGGAAGCGCGAGGCACATATATCCATATACATGGCGGCGGCTGGCTGTTCGGCCAAGCGATCGAAGCCGATCCACGACTACGCCGCATGGCGGAAAGCACTGGGTTGGCCACCGTATCTATCGACTACCGGCTGGCACCCGAAGAACCGTTCCCTGCTGCCTTCGATGATTGCTTGGCGGTCGCCCGAGCTGTGTTGGACGGTAGCCTGAGCCTGCCGACGGGTTTCATGAGCATTGGAGGCGAATCTGCAGGGGCACATCTGTCCGCTGTGACTTTGCTGCGGCTTAGGGATGAGGACGCAGCGTCACCCTTCCATGCCGCCAATCTTGTGGCTGGTTTTTTCGACCTCTCTTTGACCCCGAGCGCTCGAAATCCCACAACTCAGCGGATTGTCATCAACGCCGCTGATCTGTCCCGTTTCGTCGAACTTAGTCTGCCTGCGGGATGCGATCCTCGCGATCCACGCTATTCACCCATCTACGCCGATCTGTCTGGATTGGCTCCGGCGCGGCTGTCTTGTGGCTCTCTCGACCCCTTGCGCCATGACACGATGTTTATGGCACAGGCCTGGGCAGATGCAGGCAACGAAACGGAACTTTGCGTGACCGAAGGGGGATGCCACGTTTTCGAGTCCTTCGGGACGCCAAGCGGAGAAGCCTCGATCGCGTCGGTCGACGCTTGGCTGAATGAACGGATTGCGCTATTGGACCCATAATTAGACCCTAAAGTCCAAAACCGGCCACGTTGGCCGAACCGGGACGAGGCAAACAGAAGAAGAAAGAGAGACAGACTTGGCCCGGTCCCATAACGACAAAAATTCAGCGTCCCGACCCACGCGGGCCGAACGCAGCGAACAGACACTTAACGCTCTACTTGACGCGGCCGGTGAGGTGGTTGGCGAGCTCGGCTATCAAGATGCCTCGGTCGCGCGGATTACCTTGCGAGCAGGCGTGGCCCAAGGGACCTTCTACAACTACTTCAATTCACGTCAGGATCTTTTTGATGAGCTCCTACCCCGTATGGGGCAAGAGATGCTGGCCTATATTCAAGATAAAGTGGATATGTCCGCCAGCGGGGCGGAGCGCGAACGCCAGCGTTTTGCCGCATATCTGCATTATCTACGCGAAAACCCCGGATTTTATCGCGTTCTCTACCAAGCGGAGACGCTGGCACCGCAAGCCCATCGCGATCACATCGACAACGTTGTTTCGGGATATGTTCGTAGCTTGAAGCGGGGATGGGATCGGGGTGAAATGCCCATGTATGACGCTGAGGAGATCGAGGCTATTGCCTATATTCTAACCGCGATCCGAGACTACTTTTCCATGAGGTACGGCCAGGAGATGTGTGATGAGGCAGTGACGTACAAGGCAATTGACACCTACACAAAGGTCATCATACACGGCGTTTTTTCCGGCACCTGACAATGTTCCCTCACGCCCTTGTCATGACATCAATTCAGTAAAATTGAACCAGTCTGCAACATTCCAGAAGCGAGATATCCACCATCCACCGGCAAGGTGTGCCCATTTATGTATCGCGCTTGCTGGGATGCCAAAAAAACGATTGCGCCAGCGATGTCCTCGGGAACGGCGATAAAGCCCGCAGGGATCATAGGCAACAGAGACACTTTGGTTTCCTCTGTATAGGCTTCGTCGGTCATCGGAGTGGCTGTTGCACCAGGGGCAATCGCGTTAGCAGTGATACCATAGCGGCCCAATTCCAGTGCCATCTGACGAGTCAATCCCGAAATTGCAGCCTTAGATGTGCCATATGCGGTGCGTCCAACACCGGCCCGGAATCCACTGATTGAGGAGAGATTGATGATCCGGCCAAACCCCGACCTCTTCATATTAAATGCTGCTCGTTGCCCACAGAGAAAACTACCGGTAACGTTGATATTGAATACTTGGTTCCAGATCTCGAGGTCAAATTCCTCAAAAGTGTCTATCCTTAAAATGCCTGCGCTATTGACTAAAATAGAAACTGGACCGCGCCACTCCTCGACATTATCGAATGCGTCATGGACTGATCTTTTGCTCTCCACATCAATGGATACAGCCAGAGAATTGCCATTAAATCCTTCAATAGCAGAAACGGTGTGCTGAACCGCCTCTCGATCAATATCAGCAACTGCCACAGGAACCCCCGCCTTGGCGAGCATAAGCGCAGTGGCGCGACCTATTCCAGAACCACCTCCGGTTATCAGTGCAGTACCTTGTTCGAATGAAAACATCACGCTTCTCCTATGTTTTGGATTAGGACCCCATCAAATTGGGAAGCACCGTAATAATCGCCGGAAAAGCAAACAAAATTATGATTGTAATGACTTCCATCAGAACGAACCAAAGCGCCCCACGGAAGATTTCTGGCAAAGGCGTATCACGATCAATACCTGCAATAACATAGACGTTCAGTCCAACAGGCGGTGTGATCAGTCCGATTTCACACATCTTAACTGCCAGAATGCCAAACCATATTGGATCAAAGCCCAATGACTGAACTGTGGGAAACATTATTGGGATTGTGATGACCATCATGGAAAATGCATCGAGAAACATTCCCAGCGGTACAAACACCAACAGAAGCATCGCAATAATGAAGTAAGGCGGCAAACCTGAGCCTACAACTGCCTCTGCCAACTGATTTGGCACTTGGATCAGCGTAAGAAAATAGCTGAACACAGCCGCACCGATCATCGTAAACATAATCATTACGGTCGTATCGATAGTCGATCGGAAGCTTTCGACAATGCGCCCTGCCATCCCATTCCAGCTTGCGCGATGCATTAGAAGCATAACCAGCGCAACAAAAGCACCCACAGCACCAGCTTCCGTCGGCGTGACGAGTCCCATATAGATACCGCCCATCACCACCAGAAAAAGTACCAAAACCTGCCAAGCTTTGCTCGTTTCGACTATGGCCTCTCCCCAGCCCGCCCGTGGCGTAACCGCGTGCCGCATAGAGCCTCGACGCGCAATAAAGAAGATTCCAATCATAAAAACGGTGGCTGTCAGAAGACCTGGTAAAAACCCAGCTACCAGCATTTTTCCAGCTGATGTTTCCGTAAGTGCTGCGTAGAAAATCAACAGAACACTTGGGGGAATTAAAACTCCCAATACCCCTCCCGCAGCAACGGATCCTGCCGACAGACTGCCTTCATAACCAGCCTTCTTCATTTCCGGTATTGCGACGGAACCGACTGTTGCTGCAGTTGCCACACTGGATCCTGAGGTAGCCGCAAATCCCGCGCTCGTCAGAATCGCCGCCATTGCCAAACCACCAGGGAGATGCCCAACCCAGCGGCTCGCCACATCAAACAGTTTTTTCCCGACCTGTGCATGATGCGCAAAACTACCCATGAGTATGAACAGCGGGATGATGGTGAGTGTATAGACAGCAGTTGTTGAATAGGAAATCGACTTCAAACGGGTCATCAAAAAACTGAAGTCTTCGACCAGAATAATACCAGCCGCTCCGGAGAGTGCCAACGCAGCGAAAACCGGGGTGCCAAGCGCCATCAGAAAGAATATTAAAGCAACGGCTATGTAGGGGGCGAGTGTCGGATCCATTATAATTCCTAACATCATTTGGAGCCGATGTCGGCTTGCGCTTTGCTATCAGGCTGGCCAAATATAAACAGTTGAGCGGCCTGAACTGCCATCTGTATGCAGGCAAACCAAAGACCTACGGCAAGACTGACTTTGGTCCACCAAATTGGTATTTTGACGTAACCCCAGCGAAATTCACGGATCGAAACCGAATAGATAGCCTCATTGGTAGCGGGGATAGCCAAGATGAGTAGGCCCAAAGCCCCAATAGCCCATGCCAAGGCGACAACTCTTAACCGGGTTGTGGGAGACATTTTGTCTGTCAACACAGAGACGCGGATGTGCGCGTCATCGCGCTGCGCCCATCCAACGCCAAAAAAAACAACCATCACAAGAGCAAGTTCCGTGAACTCGAATACGCCCGTGATCGGACTGCCTGTAACGGCCCGCACTACAACGTCAAGCGTTATGCCAAACATCAAGAAAGCCAAGAAAAGCATGGCGATCGCACCCAGTATATTTGATACAAAGTTCAGCATTCTATTGAGAAGTTTCATTATCTGACCCCTTGCTTCCTGCGACCGCCACACTCCATTTTTAAATTTGACTGATTTCGTATGGGCGCTTTAGCGTTCCTTCGGGGTCGTATTTCTCTATGGCCGCGTCAATCAGCGTCTGCATCTCTTCGCCGTCAATACCTGCCTGTTTCGCTGGTCCATCCAACCAAGAATTTACCTGTGCAGGCTGCACAAGAGACTTGGCCATAGATTTTTGATCATCTGAAACTGTGTTCAGAGTGACACCCTCAGCCTGGGCAGTTTTCACATAACGTGCCAGCACATCCTCGTAGATGGCTGTGAATTGCCCGCCATAGATTTCGTCCACGATTTCATCTGAAACTTTCCGGACATCATCAGGCAGCCCATCATATACTTGTTTGTTCATGATTGTCGCTGCCGGCGCATGCGGGCCATCACCAATATCATAGAACTGAGGAGCGATCTCGTGTAGTTTGTAGGCAATTGCAGTCACAAAGTCGAAGCCGTACACGCCGTCGAGAATACCTCGCTCCAACGCTTGGTAAACCTCCGGAGCTGCCATTGCGACAGCCGTACCACCGAGTGCCTCAACCACGTCTGCGGACACGCCATAAGCGCGGATCCGTTTACCCTTTATCTCTTCAAGCGAATTGATCGGGGTCCTCAATATTAGGGGTGCGTAATTCCAATTTGTCCAATACAGGACCTTGGAGCGGTGACGATCTTCCCACTCTGCACGCAGTGGGTCGAACTGCTCATAAACATCGCGGCAGACCTTTTGGAGCGCATCAGCGCGGTTCATCCGAAAATACCATTCCAGCCCACGGGTTACGGGGAGCTCCGATTGGTAATAGCCAGGCGCAATCAGGCTCACTTCTGATGTGCCGTCACGGACTGCACCAAGATGCTCGCCCACTTTGTTCAACGCACCCGACCAGTAGCGACGGATGGTAACTTCGCCTTCTGTCCGCTTTTCCAGCTCATCAAGATACCAGCGGTCGATCCAAGATGGACCTGCGGAATCAGACACATAGCTGTCAAATTTAAGCGACGTTGCCGCACGTGCAAGTGAAGGCATTGCCAAGACAGAGGCAGCAGCGGCCCCAGTTTTCATAAATGTTCTGCGTTTCATTCTTCTCTCCCTTTTGAGCCCATCCAACACAGACAGACGTGTTTTGCATGCAGGCTTACGCCCGATGCTCCCCCCCCAAATCCAGCGCGACGCGTTCACGCAGACTGGTTTTAAGGACCTTCCCGTAGCTGTTCTTGGGTAATTCATGCACGAAGTAATACTTCTTGGGCTTCTTGAACGAAGCCATCCTGCTCTTGCACCAAGCATCGAGGTGTTTGCTGTCACAAGAGCTGTCACGCTCCAACACCACAAAGGCCAGCACGTCCTCTCCCCATTCAGGGCTGGGAATCCCAATCACAGATACTTCCGAAACCATTTCATGTGCGAGAATGGTTTCCTCCACCTCCCGCGGATAAATGTTCGTTCCCCCTGAGATGATGACATCTTTGGAACGGTCGGACAGAGTTAGGAAACCGTCTGCATCCATAGATCCTAAGTCACCAGTACGCAGCCAGCCATCCACGATAGCATCTGCGGAGGCTTTGTCGTTGCCCCAGTAGCCTTTCATTACGGTATCGCCTAAGACAACAACCTCGCCGACCTCTCCAACAGGCAGATCGTGCATTGCCTCATCCACAACGCGCACCTGCACCCCTGCTTGTGCATAACCAACAGATGCGCGGCGCAGATTTGCATTTTTGTGCTTGGTATCAGCGACCAGCTCACGCGGCAAAACCGTAATTGTCATAGGGCTTTCGCCCTGCCCATATATTTGGACTAACCTCGCCCCAAAGTATTTCAACGCCTCATCAATGTCGGCCTGATACATAGGGCCGCCCCCATAGATGATCGTCTTGATGCCGGCACCGTCGTAACCAGTTTCCCTTGCGTGCGCGATTTGCCGCTTCACCATTGTAGGCGCTGCGAAAAACACAAGGTTGCCAAGAGTGTCTGCTAACTCAGCAATTTCGACTGGGTCAAATCCACGGGAACGAGGAATAACATGACACCCCCCTACCCTTATAATCGGAAAATGGTAAAGCCCCGCGCCGTGCGACATCGGAGCGGCATAGAGGGAATTGTCTGTTGAAAGCGCATTGTCGACGTCCATAGCATAGGCCAAAGACATCGCTATGAGATTACCATGAGTTGTCATTACCCCTTTCGGCCGACCAGTCGTACCGGATGTGTAGAAAAGCCAAGCAACATCGTTACGTGATCTCTGGGCAGGCGCAGATAACTTAATCATCGCATTCGCACCCGGGTTCAGACCATGGTGACGTATTCCGCATTCAATGCAGTCATTCTCAAGATCGTCCGCGTTAGGAAATGTGTTGCCCGCCTCGGTAATGACGACCTTAGCTTTGGCATCTCCGATAATCCAAGCAGCCTCACGTGGGTGCAGCTTGTGATTGATTGGAACAACAATTGCACCGATCCAGAGCACTGCATGCAGGACTTCCAAGTATTCTGGACAATTGCTAATGAACAAGGCAACACGGTCGCCTTGGGACACACCCAGCGTCTCAGCCAGATATTGGGCAATGCCGAAACTGTGCTGGGCAAATTCACCGTAAGTTGCATATACATCCGCTCCGAAACGGATCGCGGGCGCTTCAGGACAGACCCGTGCGGCCTGATAAAGCCAACCTGAAATATTCATGCTCGATCAGACCTTGCGTGCTTCCAACACTGACACATAGTTGGCAACTGCCGAGCCGCCCATGTTGAAAACCAGCCCGATATTTGCGCCCGTCTTCTGGATGTCTCCCGCTTGACCCGTCAGTTGCCGAAAAGCAAGGGCGTGCATTGATACCCCTGTGGCACCAACTGGATGACCTTTGGCTTTCAGCCCACCCGACAGGTTCACCGGAAGAGCTCCATCACGGTATACAATGCCTTCGTCGAGCGCGCGTGCTCCCTGGCCCTTGGGCGTTAGCCCCATCGCTTCATACGTCAGCAGCTCTGCGATAGTGAAACAATCGTGTACTTCGGCAAAATCAATATCGTCCAGCGTCACACCAGCGGCTTCAAATGCTTGGGCAAACGCACGTTCTGGGCCTTCGAACGCCAGAAAATCTCTACGGGACATGGGCAAAAAATCACTGACATGCACAGCAGCACGTAAAGCCACTGACTTAGGGAAATTTGCAGCGTTCTGATCAGTGGTAAGTACGACCGCCGCGGCACCATCTGTGACAAGAGAGCAATCAGTCAGTCTCAGCGGTGGAGCTATCTCAGGGTTCGAATTCGAAACCGTGCTGCAATGCTCGAAAGTAAACTCCTTGTGCATATGGGCCAACGGATTATTCATTGCGTTCGAATGGTTCTTCACTGCAATGCGCGCCATAGCATCTAAGGGGCTGCCGTTGCGCGCATCATAGTCGCGCGCCGCGACCCCGAAAACCTGCGGAAAGCTCAGCGCGGCCTCGGAAGTGTCGTTCTGATATCCTGCACCCGCCAGTGCCTGCGTCACATCTTTTGTAGAGCGATGGGTCATTTTCTCTGCACCAACAACGAGGACAGTCCGTGCTTTCCCCGCCTGAATGGTGTTCATTCCAGCGTGGATTGCTGCTGATCCAGATGCGCATGCATTTTCAGCTCGCATGCCTGGCTTGAAACGCAACTGCGGGTAAGCTTGGTGGATCAAAGACGATGCAAAGCCGTCTGATACCATGCCCGAGTTGAAGTGACCCAAGAAAACCGCGTCGATATCTGAGGGGTCAACGCCAGATTGTTCAATTGCTTCAATGGTGGCAGCAATGATCAACTCTTCAAGGTTTTGTTCCAAACGGCCAAATTTGGTGTGGCCACTTCCAACAATGGAAACTCCGGTATTCATGGTATCCTCCCTAAACTTCACCTGATTTTACCACCTTGCAGATTGCAATCTACTCGTAAAACTACGTAATATGGTACGTAGGGCTACGTAATCGACTAAGTGGTGTTTATGATGTTTGACGTTTCCACCTCACAAAAGGCTTCAACTTTGGGTTTCCAAGAATCACCGGTTGCTCAGATTGTTGTGCGTCACCGTCGTGTCATCGAGGCAAACAAGGCCGTTGAGCGGTTATTTGGCTATAATAGATCAGATTTGATAAATCGCTCCGTTCAGCGACTTTATCCTTCCACCGCTGATTTCAACCAGATCGGAGAAAGATGCGAAAAGCGGATGCGAGAGAGTGGCGACACATTGTATCAAGATGAACGCTTTATGCAGGCTTCGGATCTCAAAATTTTCTGGGTTAGAGCCAAAGGCGCGACTTTGTCACCGGATGACCCATTTTCACTGATGATCTGGTCCTTTGAAAAGATCGCAGACAAGATTTATCGTTCTGTTGAGTTAAGTCCGCGAGAACGTGAGGTTGCACATCATCTTGTAAACGGCAAAACGTCTCGTGAAATCGGGAATTCTCTGAACATATCGCATAGGACAGTAGAGGTGCATCGTGCCCGGCTGATGCGTAAGTTCAATGTCAAAAACACCGCCGCGCTGGTATCAGAGATCGTCCACGCGTTCTAATTATCCTTTTCATTGATTGTCTGTCGACCGGGCTGACAATGATGTTCCCATCATACGCACCAACCATCACAGATAGCTTACAGCAGAAAGAGAGTTTGACCTTCTTTAGAATTGAGACCGCTTTTTAAGGACAGTCCTGTTCAGGTTTTGGTCTTACTTCGACGGGTTTTCATATTCTGCTGGCGTCCGGACAGCGAGGTTGTTGTGCGGGCAGTGATGGTTAAAATAATGGTCATGTCCGCAAATTGTGTTGGTTGGTCCTGGATCCCTGCTTTGATGGAGCTTGCGTTGCGCCTCATTTCGGTATATATTTACGGTATAAATTTGGAGTATGTACGTATGCCTACTGCGACAAAGCGTAAGACTTCCCTGACGCTCGATGGTGAGACGCTCGATGACGCACGGGAGCTTGGTATCAACGTGTCCGCAGTGGCTGAAGCAGCACTCGTCAAGGCCGTCGCCGAAGCTCGACGCAATAAGTGGCGGGCCGAGAACGCAGGCGCCTTTGCCGCTCAATCGGATTGGCACGAGCGTCATGGGCATCCGCTGGCCGACATCATTGCAGCGCCTGGTGGATCCTCATGGACACCCTGACCCGCTTTGATGTCGCGCAGTATAATGGCATTTCCATGGTGGTTGTCGAAAGCGACCTGCTCCCGCCCGATCCCTCCGTTGTCGTCATTCCGCTTCTTTCTGACTACCCTGCGGTGCGGCATCTGAATCCTGAGATCCAATGCGATGGGAGACGTTTGATTCTGGCGACAAGGCTGATCGCAGCCGTGCGACGGTCGAGTTTGCAACGCACAGGAAATGTCGCCAGCCAAGGTGATCTGATTACCCGTGCAGTGGACGTCCTGATGGCGGGCGTATAGCTCGCAAGACCAACACGATTTGCTGACATCGCCAAAATAATTGCGCCATGCTGGACAGACGTTAGGGGAAGTGTGACGGCATGAACGCCAACCCTACCAGTGAGTTGATAGCTATAGCTTAGGGTCAGATCAGGGCAAAAACCTCGTGGTCCACATTTACCGTAACCTATTGATTTCCAGAGAGCCAAAAACGCCCTTCGTGGTCCACATCTGCTCATATTTTATTGATCATTTTGTCCATTCTGGTATGCCTGCCGGGCCTACCAAAACACCGCTTTTTACACCCGATCGAAGA